>Ga0209118_1000019_pt1 | contig 134138 bp, 115 predicted proteins | sample BlaSpr_A8_Ref_M1_FD_187988 | JGI IMG/M metagenome (GOLD analysis project Ga0209118, IMG submission 187988) | Forest soil microbial communities from Thunder Bay, Ontario, Canada - Black Spruce, Ontario site 2_A8_Ref_M1 (SPAdes) (version 2) | ecosystem: Environmental > Terrestrial > Soil >... | reverse complement strand
GAGGGCATACATGTTGAGGCGGCGACAAACGGAATCGGAGAGTCTGGCAGGTGTTCTGGGCGGACGCGGTGACAGTTTCATTGACTTCCCCCAGTCAAACGTTTCCCATTATAGCTCCAGAAAGTCGGTCAATTGTCGCTAACAGGCGTGGCTGTTGAAAAACTCCAGATTTCAGAAATCAGAGGAAATTTTGGGGATAGAAAATGTCTAGCGGGACAGAGAAAGTCGTTTGTAGGGCATCCTGACGCGATCTTTTTTCTACGGATTTCTCGCACGTGAGTTTTTCAACAGCCACAGGCGATTACACTCAGAACCCCCTCGTGACTCGCCTGAGAAGCCCAATTCCTATCGGGTAATGGCACCGGGAGGGGGAGGGAGCATTTTGCCGTCGCCAGATACCAACCCCCTCCGCCGTTTGACCGCGTTTTCAACCCGCCTGTAATATCAAAGTTCACTACTTTCGAGCAGCCGTACTCAGCAGTCAGCCCTTTGAATTTTCTTGGCATCCTGCAATAGCAAAGCAACCCTTGCTGGCTGATTGCTGAGTACTGATTGCTCACCCGAAACCATGGCCCACGATCTACCGAAATCCTACGAGCCGGGCGCGATTGAAACGCGTTGGGCCGATTACTGGATCAAGGAGAAACTGTTCTCGGTGAAGACGCCGGCACCGAGCGAGACGACCACGGAAAACAGCAGTTCGAGTGCGAGCGCAGGCGGGCGAGGGCGCCCGCCCCACACGGGAGAGACGCGTCCGGTATTCACGCTGCTGTTGCCCCCACCGAATGTCACCGGACGGCTGCACATGGGGCACATGCTCAACCAGACGCAGATGGACATCATCGTGCGCTGGCATCGCATGCGCGGTTTCCTGACCTTGTGGCTTCCCGGTACCGACCACGCGGGCATTGCAACCCAGATGATGGTGGAGCGCCAGCTCGCCAGCGAAGGCAAGAAGCGCCGCGACATGGGGCGCGAGGCCTTCATCGAGCGCGTCTGGGAATGGAAACGGCACTACGGCGGGGCCATTCTCGACCAGATGAAGCGCCTCGGCGCCTCTGTGGATTGGGATCGTGAGTATTTCACAATGGACGAAAACCTTTCGAGCGCGGTGCGCGAAGTCTTCGTCCGGTTATACGAAGAAGGGCTGATCTATCGCGGCAAGTACATCGTCAACTGGTGCCCGCGGTGTGGGACCGCAATTTCCGACCTCGAAGTCAAGCACGAGGATGTTGCGGGCAAGCTGTACGAAATTCGCTATCCAGTAATCGGCGGGAACGAGTTCATCACGGTGGCGACCACGCGGCCGGAGACCATGCTGGGCGACACGGCGATCGCTGTGAATGAAAAAGATGAGCGCTATAAGCATTTGCACGGAAAGAAAGTTTTGTTGCCGCTGATGAATCGTGAGATTCCGATCATCACCGATGATCTGGCCCAGCCAGAATTCGGGACCGGGGCGGTGAAGGTGACTCCGGCGCACGATCCCAATGACTTTGAGGCCGGACTCCGCCACAATCTGCCACAGATTGAGGTGATCGATGAGCAGGCGCACATGAACCAGAACGCGGGTCCGTATGCTGGCTTGGACCGCTACGAAGCTCGCAAGCGTGTGCTCGAAGACCTTCGCCAGCAAGGTTTCCTGGTCGGCGAGAAGGACTACACCATCTCGATCGGAAAGTGCGACCGCTGCGGCACGGTGGTTGAGCCACGTCTTTCGACGCAGTGGTTCATCAAGATTGCGCCCCTTGCGCAGCGCGCAATTGAGGCCGTGGAGCAGGGCGAAATAACGATTGTTCCGGAAAACTACAAGCAGATTTACCTGAACTGGATGCACAACATCCATGACTGGTGCATCTCGCGGCAACTGTGGTGGGGACACCGGATTCCGGCCTGGCATTGCTCGTGCGGAGAAATTATTGTCGCCCGCGAGACTCCTGCGAAATGTACGAAGTGCGGCGGCTCAGAGCTGAAGCAAGATACTGACGTGCTGGATACGTGGTTCTCTTCGGGCCTGTTGCCATTCACGACGCTGGGCTGGCCGGAGAAGACGCGCGACCTGGAAGTTTTCTATCCAACCACGCTGCTGATCACCGCGTACGAAATACTGTTCTTCTGGGTGGCCCGCATGATCATGTTCGGCTGCCATTTCATGCCAGGCCATCGGCAGGATCCGAAGCTGAAGCTGGCCAGTGGCTGGGGCGAAAAGAAAGACGACAGCGTACCCTTCCGCCAAGTTTATATTCACGCCCTGGTGCGCGATGCCGAGCGGCAGAAGATGTCGAAGACCAAGGGCAACGTGATTGATCCGCTCGATATTATCCAGCGCTTTGGGACCGATGCTACGCGATTCACGCTGGCCGCCATGGCGGCCCCGGGGACGGACATCGCGTTCAGCGAAGGCCGTACCGAAGGTTACCGCAACTTCGCCAACAAGATTTGGAATGCTGCGCGCTTCATGTTCATGAATATTGATCGCGTGGCGCCGGGTCTTCGACCCGGGTCTGAGACCCGGTCCCACACAAGCACAGGCGTGGCGGGTGTTGTAGCGGTTACTCTCGAAGACCGATGGATCCTCTCGCGCTTTAATCGTGTCACCAAAGGCGTGAACGAGGCGCTCGAGACCTACCGCTTTCACGAAGCCGCCAATCAGATCTATGACTTCTTCTGGGGAGAGTTCTGCGACTGGTACCTTGAACTGATCAAGCCGCGGCTGTTGGACGGGGCCGACCAGCAATCAGCTCGCATCGCGTGCGTTAATTTGCTTAGTCTCTTTGAAGCTGCACTGCGGCTTTTGCATCCAGTGATGCCGTTCATCACGGAAGAGATCTGGCATGCGATTTACGATGGGAATCCGCCATTGAAGTCGGTAGCTCTGGCTCCATACCCGCAAGCCGATGAGAAGCAATTGGACTTGGCTGCCGAGACCGAGATGGCAATCTTGCAAGACCTGATCGTCAGCGTGCGGAATTTGCGGGCAGAGTTGAAGATCGAGCACAAACAACGTGTGCCGATTCAGGTCTTCGTTTCCGAGCCGGAAATTCGTAAGCTGATTGAACAGAATCAGGGCTCAGCGGAGCGGCTGGCCAACATCGAGAAAATCGAGTTTGTCGAGAACTCGCTGGCCAAGTTGTCTGGTGCGCGTCACACGGCGCGTTTCGACGTGTATGTGATTTACGAGAGAAAGATCGACGTTGCCGCGGAGCGCGAGCGCCTGAAGAAGGAACTGGAGCAGATCGAAAAAGAGATCGCCAATGGCCAGCGCCAATTGAGCAACGACCAATTCCTGGCCAAGGCTCCGGCAAAGGTCGTGGAGGGAATTCGAAAGCGGGCGCAAGAGCTGAAAAGTCTGCGCGAGAAAGTAAAGAGTAAGCTGGATGAATTGAAATAGTGATGGACGGGCGAGGACGCCCGTCGTCCATCAACGAGCGACCATGGACTGGAATAGCCGACGCATTACCGCTGTCATCGAGAACGCGTTGCTGGAGGATCGTGCCACGCGCGATGCGACCAGCTATGCCTGCATTGACCCGAACCTGCGTGCCTCAGCCACAATTCTCGCCAAGGAGGACTGCATCCTCGCGGGGATTGGCTGCGTTTCGCGCATTCTGGACGTATATGCGGCTCTGGACGGTGCTGTGACCTCGCATTACGAAGTCACAACTCATCCGGAGATATTCGATGGCATCCGCCTGCACAAGGGGCAGTCGATCGCCGTTATCCGCCACAATGCACGCGTGATCCTTTCCTGCGAGCGCGTGATTCTGAATTTCATGCAGCGGTTGAGTGGGATTGCCACGCTGACGCGCCAGTTCGTGGATGCCGTTTCGGGCACCAAGGCGCGAATCCTGGACACACGCAAGACCGTGCCGGGGCTGCGCATGCTCGATAAGTACGCGGTGCGTTGCGGAGGCGGGCAGAACCATCGCCTCGATCTGTCGGACGGCGTTCTGATCAAGAACAACCACATTGCGCTGGCGGGAGGCATCGTGCCGGCGCTGGAGCGCGCTCACAAGAACCGGCGCGGCGAGCAAATCATCGAAATCGAGGTCCGTTCTCTCGAAGAGTTGGAGCAAGCCCTGGAACACGGCGGAGAGGCCATTCTGCTGGACAACATGTCGGTCGAGGATGTGAAGCGTGCAGTCGCGCGCTGCTCGCAGGTGGAACGCCGCATTCCATTAGAGGTCTCGGGCGGAATCACGCTGGAAAACGTCCGTGCTTACGCCGAGACTGGAGTGAATTTCATCTCGGTCGGGGCGCTCACCCACTCGGCGAAGGCAATGGATATGAGCATGCGCTTAGCTCCAGTCTAGGTTCGGCGATCGGTTCGAAGCAGACTCAGTGACTTCTCCCTGGAATTCTGGGCACTGGGCCGCGATTGCTGTTTCGCGGCCTATCCCTCATAATTCCCGCATCAAGCAATCAGCGACAAAGCGGAGTTTGCGGGGAGGAGTGCCCGCGCCACACAAGCATGCGCCACAAACCGACGCCCGGCTGGGACGCATTGTGCGTTTGCTCATCGCCCACGCCACGGTCGTCGTGAGCGGAACAAAAATCGCGGCGGAGATCGGCGCCAGCCGTTCGGAAGTTTGGCGGCTGGTTCAGCAATTGCGCGAGCTTGGAGTTGATATTGCCGGTCATCCGTCAACCGGCTACAGCCTGAAATCTATGCCAGATTTGCTGCTGCCGGATATGCTCGCTCCCCACTTACACGGCACGATATTTGGAAAGCACATTCATCACTATTACAAGATCGGGTCGACCAACACGGTTGCCATGGAATCGGCTAGCGCCGGCGCTCCCGGGGGCAGCGTTTTTCTGGCCGAGCAACAGACTGCTGGACGTGGCCGGGGCGTCCACCAGTGGCACTCTGCACGCTCGTCCGGAATTTATTGCTCCGCGCTTTTGCGTCCGGCTCTGCCGCCATCCGATGTGCTCATTCTCTCGCTGGCTGCCGGATTGGCCGTACACTCCGCGGTTCAGGAGATCGATTCGCGAGTGCTCCCCGACCTGAAGTGGCCTAACGATGTCCTGATCGGCGGAAAGAAATTCTGCGGCATCCTGACCGAGATGAATGCTGAGGTCACTCGCGTGCGGTATGTCGTGGTCGGGATCGGAATCAATGTGAATCAATCGAGTTTCCCCGCGGACTTGCAAACCGTCGCAACATCCCTGCGTTTGGCCACGGGTACCGAGTGGTCCCGCGTGGAATTGTGCGCAGCTTTGCTAAAATCGCTCGAGCGAGAATACCGCAATCTGTTGGAGAATGCGGACGCCGCCAATTCGATCCTGCGCCGCTTTCAGGAACGATCATCCTCGGTTCGGGGACAGCAGGTCGAGGTCGAAGAAAACAGCGGCTTCGAAGGCGTGACGGATGGCTTGGATTCACGCGGGTTCCTGCAGGTTCGCACAGCAGAGGGTGTGCGTACGGTGCTCAGTGGCACGGTAAGACCCCGCTGAAAACACCGGGCACCCGCCGGCAGACTGCCGCCGCATGAACCGCGGCGGCCTGGGCCGGTCAAAGACGGTCCCCACACGAGTGACTTCTATGCTTCTAGTTCTCGATGTCGGCAACACTAATACGGTGCTGGGTGTCTTCGCCAAGGAAGCCAAGGCGACAACAGCCGCGTCGCCACAATATGAGCACCTGGTAGCGAATTGGCGAGTTGCGACTATCGCGACCCAAACGGTAGACGAATATGGCGTGCTCTTCCGCAATCTGTTCGCCATGGGTAACCTCGAAGCCAAAGGCATTCACGGCATCGTAATCTCGTCCGTTGTGCCGCCTCTTGACTCCACCCTGGGGCAAGTCTGTGAGCGATACTTCAGCACGAAACCTCTGTTCATTGAACCCGGCGTGAAGACGGGCATGCCTGTGCATTACGACAACCCGGCCGAAGTCGGCGCCGACCGCATCGTGAATTCCGTTGCCGCATTCGAAAAATATGGCGGTCCCTGCGTGGTTGTGGATTTCGGAACCGCGACCACGTTCGATTGCGTTTCTGCCAAGGGAGAATACTTGGGTGGCGTAATTTCCCCCGGTATAGGAATCTCCGCCGACGCCCTGTTCGAGCGTACGGCGCGCCTGCCGCGTGTGGATATCCGCAAGCCCGCTCAAATCATCGGCAGCAATACCGTAGGCAGCCTGCAGTCCGGCCTCTACTATGGCTATCTCGGCTTGGTGGACGGAATCCTGGAGTTGCTGGTTCAAGAATTGGGGAATGAAACCAAGGTAATTGCGACCGGCGGTCTGGCTTCGCTGATTGGCACAGGCTCGAAACACATCAAGCAGGTGGATGAGTTTTTGACCCTGGAAGGCCTGCGCATTATCTGGGAGCGCAACCTGGCAGCGAAACCCGCTCGTGAGGCCGCACCGTCCAAGTCTCCTTCCGGAAGCAAGCTACGCTCTCGCTAAGCCGTCGTGGAAAACTACTTCAACTACTTCACCGAAATCGAGGAACATTTTCAGAGGCGCCGCGGACGCATTCAGCTGTCTCCACTAGATTGGGCGCTGATCGAAACCTGGAAAGACGCGGGCATTCCGCTCGAGGCCGTGCTGCGCGGCATTGATGCGGCGTTTGATAAGTATGAGCAGCGGCCGTCGAGGTCACAGAAGGTCAACAGCTTGGCTTATTGTGCGCAGGCGGTACTGGTGGCGGCGGAGGAGATGAAGGAGGCGGCCGTGGGTGCGGCGAGCGCGGATTCACAGAGCGATCGCCCAAGCGGGTTTCAGGTATCCGAAATCTCCGCTTTTCTCTGGCGCAACGCGGAACTACTCGATACCGCGAAACTCCCCCAGGCAAAAGGAATTGACGCGACACCGTTGGCTAAAGAGACCGCAGGCACGCTGCGCGAGATCGCCGCCGATCTGGACGTCACGAAAACTCTGCCGCGATTGGAAGACCTTGAACGTCGGCTCACGGTGGCGGAAGAGAAACTGTTTGCGGTCCTGCTGGCGGCGACATCGGATGAGCAGATCGTCACCGTGCGGGCCGAGGCTGATCGGGAACTGGCGCCTTACCGGCGCAAAATGCCGTCAGCCCAAATCGAGCAATTGCTCAAGCAGTACGTACACAAGCGGTTGCTGGAAAAATATGGATTGCCGAGGCTGAGTCTGTTCTATATGTGAAGTGTTGTCAGCAATTCACAATCGCCGATCTTCAATTGTAATCGGAAATCGACAATCGGCAATTCTTTTCATCCGGCGTTTCGGTTTCCAGCATAGAATCCTGGCTTGCAACTCACCATTGAAAAACTCGTTTATGGCGGCGACGGCCTCGCACGGCTGCCTGCCGATGAACACGGGCCCGGCGAAGCTGTGTTCGTACCCTTTGTGCTTGAAGGCGAAAGAATCGAGGCTTCGCTGCTCGAACAGAAGCGCGGCTTTGCCAGGGGCGAGGCGAAAACGATTCTGCAAGCTTCGTCACAGCGCGTGGAGCCGCTCTGTCCTTATTTCCGCCGCTGTGGGGGCTGCCATTACCAGCACGCCGACTACGAGCATCAGCTAGAGATTAAGGCCGCGATCCTCAAAGAAAATCTTCGCCGCATTGCCAAGCTGGAACTGGAAACAAAGATAACAATTCATCCTTCGCCGCCCTGGAACTACCGCAACCGTACCCGCCTTAAAGTCCGACCCGCGCCGGAGTTCGCGCTCGGTTACTACAGATTCAGCTCGCACGAACTGCTTCCAGTTGAAGAGTGTCCGGTAAGTTCCCCGCTAATCAATCGCGCCATTGCGGCTTTCTGGCAAATGGGGCGCGGACGCACGGTGCCCGACGGAATTCACGAGATTGAGTTTTTTGCCAATGCAGACGACACTCAATTCCTGATCGAGGCTTTCTGCGAACCGGGAACTTCGAGTACTCCAATTAGAGAATGGGCAGACGCTTTGCCGACTACCTTGCCGGAAATCGCCGGCATCGTAGTGTTCCAGGCAAGGCCATCCAGAGCGACCGGGACTGCCGAGCCAAAACAAATGGCTGCGTCTGGGGCGAGAGAACTTATCTACAAGACCGACTCTGCCTCCTACCGAGTCAGCGCCGGGGCTTTCTTCCAGGTTAACCGCCATTTGGTCGATGGGTTAGTCGAGATCGTCAAAGAGGGATATTCGGGCGAGACGGCGCTCGATCTTTATGCTGGCGTTGGGCTATTCTCCGTCGCTCTATCCCGAAGATTTGCACAGGTGATCGCAGTTGAAGCGTCACTGACTTCTCATGCCGATCTCCTCCACAATTCACCAGCAAACGTGAAGGCTGTCCAGGCGACTTCCGCCGATTTCTTGCGGAGCCTTGGCGGTAAGCTGCGGCCCGATCTAGTGGTGGTGGACCCGCCACGGAGCGGTCTGGGAGAAAGTGTGGTCCAGAGTCTCGTCGGATTGGGAGCGCACCGGATGACCTACATCTCCTGCGATCCGGCGACCGTCTCGCGTGATCTGGTTGGCCTGCTCAGGGCCGGATATCGCATCGAGCAGATGCACCTGGTCGATCTGTTTCCCCAGACCTATCACCTGGAGAGCGTGTTTCATCTTGCTCGGTAGGCAGTTGCAATAGAAATTGGCATGTGGCCTTCCCTTGTGAAAGTCACTGAGGCCCAATATCCGAGCACTTTCGCCAACTCTTGAGTCTTTCCTCCAGGCGAGCCTGTGAATCCGCAGCCGAGCGCGCCCCCTGCCACCCCTCAGCAGCCGCTCTCACGACAACCCATGCTCTGGGCTGCGCTGTCGTATGCCGGCGGAATTGTCACCGGCTTCTACGTGTGGCGGCCGCCGCTGTGGTGGCTGATTGCAGCCATCGTCTTCTCCGTCTCAGCAGCATATTTTCTTCGCCGCCGCGCCAGGGCCGCTTTTGCGCTTGGTTTATCGGCTCTGTTCGTGACAGGAGCACTGATGATGCAAGTGCGCGCTCCAGAAAATCATGGCAGCGCGGATGTTCTCGCATTTGCGGACGGCCGCGACATAATGGTCACCGCCCATGTAACCAAGGAAGGAAATCTGCGGGAGAAGGTTCCCGGCGATTCCCAACAGAGGTTGGACCTTGAGACGGAGCAAATAGGGACGGGAAACGAGACCTTTGCCATCCGCTCCGGCCTTCGCGTCAGTATCTACGGACATGAGGCAAGAAATGAAGAACTAAAGATTGAATTCGGAGAATCCGTAGTGCCGCCCATGCACCTGTTTCGCTACGGGGAGCGCTTGCGGTTTCCCGCCAAACTATATCCGCCGCACAATTTCCGAAATCCAGGCGCTTTCGATTACACGGGATATCTGGCAGAAAACGGAATTGTGGCACTCGGGTCAACCAAGGCGGAGACGGTTGAATTGCTGCCGGGGTTTGCCGGGAACCGTGCTGAACTCTGGCGGACGCGCCTCCGTCACAGCCTGATCGAGAGAATCCATATCCTATGGACGCCGGACGAAGCCCCACTTCTCGACGCCATACTCATCGGGGAGAATTCGTTTCTCGGGCGCGAAACTCTCACCGACTTTCAACGCACCGGCACTTACCACGTACTGGTGATCTCTGGATTAAAAGTCGCCGTCCTCGCACTGGTAATGTTTTGGATGCTGCGCCGGATGCGGGTGAGTGATCTTGTCGCCAGCGCGATCACAATTCTGCTCACAGTTGGGTACGCCCTGCTGACCGACGTTGGCGCTCCGGTGTGGCGGGCCACCTTGATGCTCACGCTCTACCTGGGCGCAAGGCTGCTTTACCGGCGAAAATCAATTCTCAACACCATCGGAGCGGCGGCGCTGGCCTTGTTGATCGTCGATCCCGCGGCACTGCTGGGAGCCAGCTTTCAGCTCAGCTTCCTTTGCGTGCTGGTCATTGCTGGCGTTGGAACGCCCATTCTGGAGCGGACGACGCAACCTCTGTCTCGCGCCTTAAGGGGCTTGGATGCGACCGGTTACGACGCCGCGCTATCTCCGCCGCTGGCTCAGGTCCGGCTCGACCTGAGGATGGTTGCCGGCAGGCTGCAACGCTTCTTCGGAAAGCGCACTCCATTGATCGTGCTCTCAGGTACGGCGCGGGTGATCCTTGTAGGTTGTGAGTTTCTCGTGATTTCGACGGTGCTCCAGGCGGGATTCGCACTGCCAATGGCGTACTACTTTCATCGCGCGACTCTGGTTTCACTGCCGGCGAACGTACTGGCCGTGCCCCTTACCGAAATCATTATGGTCGCCGCCATCGTGGCCGTGGCCGCAACCTATGTCTCGCTAACCCTGGCAAAGTTTCCGGCAATGATTGCTGGATCGGCGCTTCAGGCAATGAACGGATCAGTACATTGGTTGGGTGCTTTGCGGATCGCCGACACTCGCGTACCCACGCCGCAACGCACCGTCATTCTGTTGGGCGTTGGAGCGCTGGTGCTGGCGATGGTTTTGAGTCGCCGCCGCTGGTTGCTAGTGGCAGCTGGATGGGCGGCGTTAGCCGTCAGCGCTCTCTGGATCTGCGCTGTTTCGCCGCATCCGCAGCTGCGGCACGGAGTACTCGAACTCACTGCTATTGACGTGGGCCAGGGCGATTCGATCCTTCTGGTTTCGCCGCAGGGCCGCACGCTCCTCGTGGATGCCGGAGGCATACCGTTCTGGATGCATTCGGAACTGGATATCGGCGAAGACGTGGTATCGCCCTACCTGTGGTCGCGGGGGTTTCACCAACTCGACGTAGTGGCGCTAACGCATGCACACGCCGACCATATGGGAGGCATGGCTGCGGTGTTGGCCAACTTTCACCCGCGCGAGTTGTGGCTGGGAGTGGATTCACCGAGCCCAGAGTTGCAGGCTCTTCTGCGCGATGCGAAAGCACTGGGAATTCCCGTCATTCTTCACAAGACAGGAGACAGTCTTGAAATCGGTGGCGCAATGGTCGCCGTGCTGGCGCCACCACGGGATGCCGAGGCGCATGTTTCCCGGCCGAACGACGAGTCTCTGGTTATGAAAATCCGTTATGGAGCAACGTCCGCGTTACTGGAGGGAGATGCGGAGAAGAAAACGGAAAAGCAGGTTGCCGAGAAGAACCCGCAGGCCGACCTGCTCAAAGTGGCTCACCATGGCAGTGCGACCTCTACGATCCCGGAACTGCTGGCCGCGGTCCATCCACGATTTGCGGTCATATCAGTGGGCGCACGCAATGTTTATGGGCATCCGAGGCGGGAAGTTTTGGATCGCCTGGCAGAAGCGCAGGTTGTTACCTACAGGACGGATATGGACGGGGCGGTCACTTTCTATCTTGACGGCAAAACTGTTAGCGCTCAGTTGGCGGCTCTTCATTGAGGCCGATTTCTGCAGTCTCAATTTCCTCCGGCGTTTGCCGGTATTCCTCAATCAGTCGCCGCGCCTCGGCGGCATCTTCCTCGCGCACCAGAATCACGGTCCCACCTACGCCGGGCAGAATGTCCTGCTGCGCGTCCAGGGAAGTCAAGTCTGAATCAATACCCGCGGATTCGAGCAGACCGCGTACCACCATGGCTTCCGATTCCTGTTCGGTGTCGAACACGCGGATCAGCTTCTCATTCGGATTCGGACGTTGTGCTTCAGATGTGGAAGTCGAGTCTGCCATCGTTGCCTCCGATCAGGATCTCCTGGACCATAGCGCATATTCCCGGAGCGGTGTATCTGATTCTAACTCGACCAACGCGGGGTTGGGGACAGATTCGCTGATGAGCCTCATTCAGCCGACTCGTTCCCCGGTGTACCTGACTTGTTTAAGGTAACCGAAGGTCTACACCAATGAGGCCATTGCGCTCCGCTCGCGTTGCCGCGAGAATAACACTAAAAGGGCGGGCGCAACGCGCCTACGTCGAGGAACATCTAATCGCATAGACCGCAGTGTGGGGGCCTCATGAGTAGTTTGGAACGGCGAGGACAGTCGCCAAATGCGAGCGAAGGAGAGCAGGAAGCGCGGAATATCCGGCGCCTGCAAATCATGATCAGCATGGTGATGTCCGTGATTGGCCAGGACCCCAACCTCACCGTCGAAGAAGCCTCCGAGCTGGTGGCCGGCGCCAAGCGTGCCGCGCTGGCGATGTTTCCGGACAAAGAGTTCGCTTACGACATCCTGTACAAACCTCGCCTCCAGCGATTGATGAACGAGCGCTTCCGCCTGCAGTGAAAAGCTAATTGCGATTACGATTTACGAGCCGGGCAAAGGCGCTACTGGCGCAGAAATAATTTCGATCCCAGATCGACAGCGTATACCAGTTTCGCCACGGCCGCACTCTAGCGGTCGGCATTTCAATGATGCCGACCGTTTTCTACATACCTTCTAACTGTCCTTTTCCATGCTTCCGAAGTCATCTGGAATTTCATCTCCGTCTGACTGAGCCTTGAATTCGAGTAATCCGAAAGTGTTTGGTGCTGTCTTGGTGAATACCTTTCCACTGCGGGCGTATCCGGATAATGTTCCCGCCAAGGAAATTCGGTGCTTCTTATCTTGGGGCTTTCCGAGAGCCTTAAGGATGTCGGCTATCGGCAGTGGGATATGAGCAGCCTTTAACACGTCGCGCGTTTTGGCAAGAGCGCTTCCCTCTCGCAATATGTAATCGGCGGCGGCGCTGCCATCACGCGGAAGAAGCTTCATTGAGTCTTGCAATCCTTGGATATAAGCCTTGTTTTCCATGACTTGACGCTCCAAGGACATGTTCTCTTCCAGCTTCTTGTTAATCAGTTTTTGCAGATTTTCTCTTATTCCCATGTTTTCACCCAAGAGTGGAATATACGCCGAATGGGAAACGCAAAGCAAGTATGAAAATTGAGGGTAGGGGTTTCCCATTCGATGCTATAATCCCGTAATCCAGGAGGTTACGGACATGGAAGCCCTAGATGTTGTTATGAAGGCGCTGGACGAAAGGAAACGCGAGGCTCCAAATGGCGAAGACTATTGGATGGGGCGAGACCTTCAGTTGGTTCTCGGATACGACAATTGGCAAAACTTTCAGACTGTTATCGAAAAAGCAAAAATAGCCTGCAATGGGTCGGGAGTGAATTCCCGCTATCACTTTATCGGAGTCAATAAGGTGATCGAGAGCGGAAAGGGTGCGAAACTAGAAAGAGCAGACTGTTTTCTCACCAGATATGCTTGTTACCTAATTGCAATGAACGGGCAATCCAGCAAGCCCGAGGTTGCGACCGCTCAGACCTATTTCGCAGTACAGACACGAAAACAAGAGTTAAGCGACCAAGAAAAACGCATCGCTTTACGCGACAGGGTGCGCAAGGGCTACAAGATACTACACGGCACGGCGCGGGGTGCTGGAGTCACGCGATTCGGATTGTTTAATGATGCAGGCTATCGCGGGCTATACGGCATGGGATTGGCTGAGATTAAGCAACGGAAACGGATTCCAGCGAAAGAAGACTTGCTAGATCGTGCTGGCAGAGCAGAACTTGCCGCGAATGAGTTTCGGGTTACTCAGACGCAGCAAAAACTTGAGCGTGAACGCATCCAAGGCGAAAGCGCCGCGATCAGTGCTCACCGTATCGTCGGCAACGAAGTCAGAGAGGCCATCAAGCGCATTGGCGGAACAATGCCGGAAGAGTTACCAACGGAAGAGCCAATCAAGAAGATAATTTCGGAGCAAAAGAGAAAAGCCAAAACCCTAGAACGTGATTTACCATTGTTAAATGAAGGCTAACAAGAAGAAACATCCGCCCAATCCAGCAGGCAAAGCGGGATTCCCAGTGTCCCTATATCCGCTCAGTTTCAAAGAGGCTATAGCTTTTCTATCCGCTGCAATCGGAATAGTAGAGTTCCCCATCCCAATTTAGTGCGTATCTGAACCGGAGTGTGGTTGGCGTCATCGGTGAACCACGCCCAGACTGTGCCTTTGCCCTGCAAGGCGCCGGAAATCGCTTCTGCCTTTACTCGCACGGTCTGAAATGCGCCGGCAGGTACTTTAACCTGTTCCCGAGCTTCAACGCGCGCTTTAACTTCCGTTGTCTTGCCTCCGTCGTTGATGGGAAATGTATTCGTGTTGCCCGGTTGCAGGGGCAATGACGCCAGGTAATAGAATCCGCTGACCACATCAGTGATGCACACGGGAAGGTCATTTTCCACGTGTTTCTGCTCGCCCGTTTTCAGATTCTTTTCATCGAGCACGCTCTTTTTCCTGGAGTAATCGAAACGTAGTTCGGTCTGGCGCGCGTGAGAACCTTCTTCCGTATGCTTTGAAACACGCAACGAGCAAAATGTGCGCGGATCGAAGAGTGCTTCGAAGCGATCGTGTACTTTGTACAGCGCATTGACCACCCCGGCGGAGTCTGCAACCGCGGCCACGTGCTGCTGGCCGCCGTCGAACCCCAGCGTGACTCTGGCCGTTCCGGCATTGAACAGATGCCACTCGACGTCATACACATAGGTCTGCCCATTCGGAAAGCCATAATTCGGGGGCGGAGGAACAATCCGCGCCGAGGGGGCCGCGCTTATAGTGGGGAGTGGAGGCTGGTTCGATGGCGCCGAGGGGTGAGTCTGGCCTTGCGACAAAGAGACGGAGAGTATTGCGAACAAACACCACGCCGGATTGGACTTTAATAAAATGTGCATGTTGCTTAGACGAACGATTCCAGTATCTGGTGAGACACAGAGTGCCAGGTCGAGATGATACTCGCGATCCCGTTTACCGGGGAATCCAGAGCAGTTTAGCCGTCAATGCCGCCATCATCGCCGCCGCGCCTAGAGTCGCATTGTACTCGCGATGCTTCCAATACAAGTCCCACGAAAATGTTCCGCGGCCGGCGTTAAAGGCACTCAGCCGAGGCAACAGCCGGGGGACCTGCCGCGCGTATTCCACGAATTCTGGAAAATGTTCTCCCAGGAATGCTTCTTCCCCACGAATCACAGGTAAGTAGATCGCCAGAAAAATCAAAACCAGCCCTGCCCCAATCCACCAGTTTCGAGCACTGATGGCAAAGCCCACTGCCAGAATCAGTGAACCAAGATAAAGCGGATTGCGTGTATACGCGTAAGGTCCTGTAGTGGCGAGCTGCTCGTTTTTCTGCACGTGCCCGGATGCCAGCGCACGAATCGCGAGGCCGGGAATGATGAGAGCGGATCCGACCAGCATGGATGCTGCCGTGGATGTTGCGAGCCACAAATAGAGTCCGGCGAAAGCGAAGCCCAAAGGTACGCGGATGCGACGCGCGATTCTCGTCCAGGTAACGTTAGCCACGGTTACTCCGTAGCAGTTTCCGCGCGGCAGCAATCACTTCATCAGAGCTGATTTCCAGCATGCCGGGATCGGGTTGTGCGCGACGGGAGTGTGTAGTCGGGCTGGCAGGGCTGCGCAAAACGATGCTGCGAGTCCCGAACGGCCCATTGCGCGTTGGATTAGTGGGGCCGAAGATTGCAACCACGGGAATCCCAAGAGCTGCAGCCAGGTGCATGGGGCCGGTGTCACCGCCGACGAAGAGGCGTGCGCGGCCCGTGAGCGCAATCAATTCCGTGAGTGAACAGGGACTGCCCTTCGCTGCGCCCTCGCTGGCCGACTCGACTGCTTGCGTCAGGAGCTCTTCGCCAGGGCCAAAATTGATCACCGATTTCACACCTTCTTCCGCCAATCGCCTCGCCACCTGCCCGTAGCGCTCCGCGGGCCACTGCTTGGCTCCCCAACCTGCGCCGGGATTAAGCAGAACGAAATCGCCGATGCCACGTTGCAACCGGTCTTCACACTGCTTTTCGACAGCCTGGTCGTCCGGAAATTCGATCTTCGGCATTTCCAATGGGCGGCGCGCAACGGCTTCCGCCAGCGAAAGATTCTGCTCGACAACATGGCTGCCACGGGCAATCACCTGACGCGTATAAAACATGCTGGCGACATTTTCGCGAGGCTGCGCCGCTCCATATATCACGGGCGCTCCGGACCAACACGCCAGCACGGCCGATCTGACCGCGCCTTGGAAGTCCACTGCCACTTCGTAGCGCTGCGCACGCAGTTCGCTGAGCCCGGCCGCGACTTGCTCCCAAGTCTGGATGGAGAGCAAGGACCGGCGCCATATCTTCGTATTCACGGTATGGACCCGGTCGACCAGCGGCCTCCGCGGCGAACGCGGCCCAGAGCGGGGCTCGGGCAAAGTGCACAGCAACTCTGCCCAGCGCTCCTCAACCACCCAACCCAGGCTGACCTCGGGGAACGCTCGTCGTAGCGCAGTGGCGGCAGGGAGCGTGTGGATGATGTCGCCCATCGAGCCCAGCCGTACAATCAGCAATCTCCGGGGAGTGAATAAAGCAACATTTTCCGAGGGAGCTGTGACCGGCGATTGCATGCTCAGAAATGCTGTGGTCCGATCCGCGAACGGATAATTTCAGTGGCCGAGTGATCCTTGGGATCGCCCACGATTTCCACCCGCCCACCACACTCCAGCACCACATCCCGCTCAGGCACGGTGTCGGCGGTGTAGTCCGTGCCTTTAGCATGAACGTCGGGGCGAACTTCGCGGATCAAGGCCCGCACGTCTCGCTCCGGGAAAATGACGACAGCGTCCACGTCAGCCAGTGCCGAGAGAATTTCCGCGCGTTCTTCGGCGGGCATGAGCGGACGGCCCTCTCCTTTCAGTGCACGCACGGATTCATCGGAGTTGATGGCCACGATCAAGCGTCCGCCGAGTTGCTTGGCTGCATGCAGGTAGCGAACGTGTCCGACGTGTAGCAGATCAAAGCAGCCATTGGCGAGCGTAACGGATTCGCCCGCGTGGCGCCATGCGGTAACGCGCTGCTTCAGTCCTTCGCGGCCTAGGATTTTCTGCGCCGACATTAGTGAGCCCTTGTTACCGGCGGCGATTGATCCAGCGCATCGAGTAGTTCCTGCCGCGATACGGTCGCGGTTCCGCGCTTCATCACTACGATTCCGCCTGCATAATTCGCCAACTGGGCAGCTTCTTCGGTGCTCGCCCCCGCCGCAAAAGCGGCAGCGAAAGTGGCGATCACCGTGTCTCCTGCGCCGGTCACATCCGCGACCTGATCCGAGCCAAAAATCGGGATGTCCACCGGCTTGTGTTTGCCGGCGAAGGCTGCCATGCCATCGCGCCCGCGCGTAATCACGAGCGATTGCAGGTTCATAAGTGACATCACCTGCTCGCCCGCTGAGCACAAGCGCGACCAATCGTTGCCGATCCGCACACCCAACGCCGCCTCGACCTCAGGCTCATTGGGTGTGGCCGCGACCACGCCGGAATATTGCAGCATGCGGTGCCGTGAATCGAGCACAACGGGGACTCCATCGAGACGTCCTCGCTCGCGGATCGCGTTCAGAATCGCAGGACTGGCCGCGCCATAGCCATAATCGGAGATGAGCAGCGCGTCCGAGGCGCGCGCGTACTCCCGCGCAGCCAGCACAAGCTCGCGTTTCAGATGACGGTTGGGCTCCGTTTCCGGTTCGCGATCGACGCGGACCACCTGCTGCCGGGCAGTGTGCGTCATTCCCGCCAGAATGCGGGTCTTGGTCACAGTTGTATAGCTCTTGTCTTTCAAAACGCCACTCACTGGAATATGTTTGTGGCGAAAAGCTTTCAGCAGCAAGCGTCCGGCCTCATCGTCACCCACGATGCCCACGGGCAGAACGTTGACACCTAAGTCGACAAGATTGTTGACGGCATTGGCGCCGCCTCCGGGCACGACGGTACGCTCGCGATGTTTCAGAATCAGCACGGGAGCTTCACGAGATACGCGCGAGATTTCCCCGAAGATGAATTCGTCGGCCACCAGGTCTCCGACCACGGTGACCGTGATCTTGGGGAAGGACTCAACGATCTTCTTTAGCCGCTCCGTCTCTTTGGGGTGTTTGGTCATTTAGAAATCAAGTTCCGCTGATCTCAGGCACCGATTTTCTCACGGCTTGCTCTTCGTTCTGCAATGATCCTCAACATGGTATCGACTGCGTTAGCTGCGTCCACCAATTCCATCTTGACAGGAATCACGGCTAGTGGCTGCAGTGCAGTGAGAAATCCGCCCAGGTTGATGGCATCTTTTTCAGTAGTGACAAAGCTTTCTGCCTCACTCTGCTGGCGCAGTTGCAACAGGTCTCGGATATCCCGGTCGGTATAGGCGTGGTGGTCACGGTAGAGAGCCTGCGCCACAGGCTCGATGCCTGCCGTACGCAGTTGCAGCAGGAAATTCTGCGGCCGGGCAATTCCGCAGAAAACCACTGCGCGAGCGGGAACATTCGTCAGCGAAATGCCTCGTCGCACCCGCCATACCAGTTTGCCATTCAAAGGAAACGATTCGGGTGAAGCACCGCTAGTCAGTACAACCGCGTCGGCGCGGGACAATGACGTGAGAGGCTCGCGCAGACGTCCTGCGGGAAGCAGACGGTCGCGTGCGTCTTCGGGAGTGACCAATACGATGTCGAAATCACGCGCCAGGGCGCGATGCTGGAAGCCGTCATCCAGCAGATGAAGCTGTGGACCGAAATTTCTTTCCGCGAAGAGACCGGCTTCATAGCGATCCTCTCCCACGATCACCGGCACGCTCAAGCGCCGAGCCAAGAGCAGAGGCTCATCACCAAAGTCCCGAGGGGAGCCTCCCGGATCCACCAGGGCTACGCCGCGTGTCCGGCGACCGTAGCCGCGGGAGAGTATGTCGAACTTCACCCCACGTGCCTTTAGCAATTCTCCCAAAAGCAGGACAAACGGAGTCTTGCCGGAACCCCCAATCGACAAATTGCCGACGCTTACAACAGGCCCTTGTAGCTTTCGCGCGGGAGCGATGCCGCGGTCATAGAGCGCATTGAGCGCCCACACACCGGCTTCGAAAATGGAGGAGAAGAAATTCATTCAATGCGCTCACGACACGATTTTGCTACTGGCCGGACGGGTTCCTTCGACTTCGCTCAGGACAAGCTCCGATCCGTCCGCACACGATCACCCGCAGGAGCCAACAGCTTTTCCAAGGCTTGCATAGTTCTCTGCGTTGCCCCCATTTGTGCGCGCAAAGTTTCTGCTGCCCGGCGGCCCAGGGCAACCCGTTCCGCTTGGTTGGAAATGAGTTCCATGAACATTAGCGGAAGCTCGGCTGGACCGACCACGCGCACGGCGTCGCGACTTTGAAATAGGCTCACAATGTCGCGGAAATTCTCGGTATGGTTGCCCACGACAATGGGAACTCCGTGCAGTGCGGGCTCGATGATGTTATGTCCGCCGCGAGGGACGAGGCTCCCGCCAACGAACGCCACGTCGGCCAGCGAGTAGAGGGCCGCGAGTTCGCCAATCGTATCAATCAATAGGACTCCACCGACAATCGGATCGCCGCTCCACAGGGAACGTCTCCAGAAGCGAATCCCAAGTTGTTCGAGCAATTCAGCCACTTCGCCGAACCGCTCCGGGTGACGCGGAGCCAGAATCATGAGGGCGCGAGGATGACTGGCTAGAACGTTCTCGAAGGCTTGCAGAAGCAGCGGTTCTTCGCCCTCGACCGTGCTTCCACAAACAATCACCGGACTGGTGCCGGCTTGTCGGAACGCCGCGCGCAGGCTGGCAACGACGGGCGGAGCAGCAGCCGCAGGCACATCAAACTTCAGATTGCCAGTTACGTGGACTCGCTCCGCGGGCGCGCCAATTTCCTCAAGTCGATGGGCGTCTTCTTCCGTCTGCGTTAAGAAAAGATCCACCTGCTCTAAAACTCCAGTCAGCAAACGCCGGAAGCGCCTATATCCGGGCCAGGAATGGTCCGAGATGCGGGCGTTCACCACGGCGATCCGGGCGCAGCTGGCATGGGTAACCCGCAGGAAGTTTGGCCAGAACTCAGTTTCCGCGATCACGATTAACTCGGGCCGCAGCAGTCGCAAGTACGGCCGGATTGCAAAGGCGAAGTCGAGCGGGAAGTAAAAGACGTTCTCCGCGCCAAAGCGAGTTCGAGCCAACTTCTGCCCTGTATCCGTCGTCGTCGAAATTACCACTCGATGTTGCGAGAATCGCTTCGCGAGTTCCGCGACTAGACCGCTGATCGCCAGAACCTCACCAACTGACACGGCGTGAACCCAGATTGCGTGCCGCGCGGGCTGAGCCAACAGCCGCCGCGGAATCCTCCCCAAGCGTTCGCCCAAGCCGGTGCGGTACTTACCGTGGCGCAACCTTTGCATCAGCCAATAGGGGAGGCTCACCAGCAGCCCCGCCGCCAGCAGCGTACTGTAGATCAAATACATGGGGGAACGAAACATTCTACCTGCATACCAGCCACCCAAGGCGCCACCGCTTACGAAGCTTGCATCCTATAATCGACAGTCATGTCCTGCACACGTACAAGATTTTGGCGGCTGCGAGCGCTGGCAACGGTTTCTGTTCTGTTGCTGTCTTCAATCGTTTGCCTGGCGGGAAAGCATTTTGTCATGCCGGCAGCGCAGCCAGCGAAGAGCTATCCCGCACACGACGAGCATTCCAGTGAAGCTGTTACGCTGGCGCTTGATCCTTACGATATGGCCGATAAGGCAAGCATCTTTTCGGTTCACTATGGTGACGTGGGCTTCGTACCCATGTTCGTGGTGATCACCAACGACGGCGATCAGCCAGTATCCCTGGCGGGAATGAAGGTGGAACTCGTCACCGTCAATCGGACCAAAATTCCGCCCGCAACGGAAGACGATATTTACCGGCGCATCGCCCGGCCTACGGGGAACATTTCTCCGAATCCACTGCCCTGGCCGAAGAAGGCGAAAGGCGGTGTGAGCAAGGACACGATGGACGAGATTCAGAACGCCCAATTTGCCGCCAAGGCGGTTGAACCACACGGCACCCAATCTGGTTTCATGTTCTTTGACGTGTCGGGGATTTCGACGCCGCTGGCGGGAGCGCACTTCTATTTGACCGGCGTGCGCGATGCCAAGGGAAATGAACTGATGTATTTCGAAGTCCCGCTGGAGAAATACCTGAGCGCGCCGGCTAAGCCGAACTAGCGGGTGACCTCGCACGCGGATGCGGCTCAGCGCTGGGAACCCCTTATAATCGCTGGATATGGCCACCACGCCGGATACCTCTGTAGCGGCTCGCGCCAAGTACGAGCCGGTCATCGGGCTGGAGGTGCACGTCCAGCTCCTGACCGTGACCAAGATTTTCTGCTCGTGCTCCACGCGTTTTGGCGATCCGCCGAATACCAATGTTTGCCCGGTTTGCCTGGGCCTTCCGGGAGCTCTGCCGGTGCTGAATCGCAAGGCGGTGGATTACGCGGTGCTGGCGGCGATGGCGTTGGGCTGCCGCATTAACCAGACTTCCATTTTCGCGCGCAAGAACTACTTTTATCCTGACCTCCCCAAGGGCTATCAGATTTCGCAGTATGACAAGCCGCTGGCCGAGTTCGGCAGGATCGACATCGTGACTGCCGCCGGAGCTAAGAAGATCGGCATCACACGGCTGCACATCGAAGAAGACGCGGGCAAGAGCCTGCACGAAGGCTTTGCCGATTCCGCTGAGACTACGGCCATCGACTTGAACCGAAGTGGAGTGCCGCTGATTGAAATCGTTAGCGACCCGGACATCGCTTCGCCCGCCGAGGCATATGAATACCTCACCCGGTTGAAGGAAATCATCCTGTACACCGGAGTCAGCGATTGCAATATGGAAGAGGGTTCGTTGCGTTGCGATGCCAACGTCAGCGTGCGCCCCCGCGGCCAGAAACAGTTCGGCACGAAGACTGAAATCAAGAACGTGAATTCATTCCGGTTTATTCGCGAGGCCCTGGAGTACGAAATTGACCGCCACATCGGGATCGTCGAATCTGGCGGCAAGATCGCGAAGGAAACGCGGCTCTACAATTCGTTCGAAGGCAAAACCTATGGCATGCGCTCGAAAGAACAGGCGCACGACTACCGGTATTTCCCCGAGCCCGACCTTCTGCCGCTCGTGGTAGGCGAGAAGTGGCAGGCGGAAATTCGCAGCACTCTGCCCGAGTTACCCGAAGCGCGGCGCAAGCGCATGGTCGCCGACTACGGCATCACCGACTACGACGCGCAGGTGCTGACGGCCACAAAGTCATTTGCCGGTCAGTTCGAGGCGGCCGCCAAGGCCGCGAAGAATCCGAAGCGCGTGGCGAATTTGGTGCAGAGCGAGCTGATGGGACGCCTAAAAGCCAAGGGCCTGGAAATTGAGCAGTCGCCCATTTCGATGAAGGGCGTGACGCTGTCCGCGGATCTGGTGGAGAGCGGTGCGATCTCGGGCAAGATGCTCAAGGATCTGTACGATCTGTGCTTCGAGCTCGGGAAGGACTTCGGCGAAGTTTACGAGACAGAAAAGCCGCGGCAGATTACCGATTCCTCCGCGATCGAAAAGATCATCGACGAGATCGTCGCGGCCAACCCCAAGCAGCTCGAGCAGTATCGCGCGGGCAAGAAGACGGTGATGGGCTTTTTTGTCGGCCAGGTGATGAAAGCCTCAAAGGGACAGGCGAATCCGCAGATGGTGAATGAGCTACTGGCAAAGAAGCTGGAGAGCTGACAGGCATGTTCAAGAAGATCCTTATCGCCAACCGGGGAGAGATTGCGGTGCGGGTGATCCGTGCCTGCCGCGAACTGGGGATCACTTCGGTTGCGGTTTATTCAGATGCCGACCGCGCCTCGCTGCACGTTCGCAAGGCGGACGAGGCCTACCACATCGGGCTCTCTGCGGCTGCCGAATCCTACTTGAACTTCGCCAGGATCTTAGACGTTGCGAAACGAAGCGGCGCGGACGCGATCCATCCGGGGTACGGGTTTCTTTCCGAGAACGCGAAGTTTGCGCAGGCGTGCGGGGATGCTGGCGTGAAGTTCATTGGCCCCAGTCCCGCCTCGATGGAAATGATGGGATCGAAAACGCGGGCGCGGCAAGAAATGGAAAAAGCCGGAGTTCCATTCGTGCCGGGGACTTCGAGAGGCCTAGAGTCGGCCGAGCAGGCCAAACAGGTGGCTGCGAAGATTGGCTATCCTGTGATGCTGAAGGCGGTGGCGGGCGGCGGCGGAAAAGGCATGCGTCTGGTGCATGCTCCAGAAGAGCTGAAACCCGCACTGGAAGCGGCGCAGAGCGAAGCCGAGCGTGCGTTTGGCGATCGTGAAGTTTACCTCGAGAAGGCAATCGTCAATCCGCGTCACATCGAGATGCAGGTGCTCGGAGACGAGCATGGCAACACGGTTTATCTGGGTGAGCGCGAGTGTTCCATCCAACGGCGGCATCAGAAGGTGCTGGAGGAGTCGCCATCTCCGATTGTTGACGCGGATATGCGGCAGCGCATGGGCGAGGTAGCGGTCCGAGTGGCCAGGGCGGCTGGCTACACCAACGCAGGGACCGTAGAATTTCTGGTTGATCAGGACAAGAATTTCTATTTTCTTGAAATGAACACGCGGCTGCAGGTGGAACATCCCGTGACCGAATTGATCACCGGGTTGGACCTGGTACATCTGCAGATTCGGATCGCGGCCGGCGAGAAGCTGCCGTTTCGGCAAGGAGACGTTCGAATCCGTGGACACGCCATTGAGTGCCGCATCTACGCGGAAGATCCCGACAACAACTATTTTCCGAGCCCGGGGAAGATCACGTTGTTGCTGTCACCTTCGGGGCCGGGAATCCGCTTGGATAGCGGCATGTACGAAGGTTGGACGGTACCCATCGATTATGATCCGCTGCTGGCCAAACTGATCGGTTACGGAACTGACCGAACGCAGGCGATCTCGACGTTAACTCGCGCCCTGCATGAGTATTTTGTGGGTGGCATCAAGACCAACATCTCACTGTTCCGCCGCATTCTCACCAATGCGGATTTTCAGGGTGGAAGACTGGACACCGGCTACCTGGATCGATTGCTGAAGTCTAAGCCTCCCGAGGTGAGGGGTGAAGATGCGGACGTCGCAGCCATTGCCGCTGGGATATTCGCAATCCTGGATCCGGCATCGGCGGTTGCCGGCAATGGAAACTCATTTCCGAATCGTGGGAACAGAACGGTCAACGGAACTGCCGCGTCGGGTTGGAAGAGGGTGGCAAGGGTAGAAGGGCTGGGGTGAAACGAAGTGGTCAGGGGCTAGGTCCACTGACCCTGCAGCAAGCCAGGTACCTGACCACTCGCTACTTTTTCATGGTCTACGACGTCACCATCGACGGCATCGATTACCGGCTCGAACTGGAGCGCGCGGACGCCCTCTGGCGATGCCGCTTGGATGGTCGCGAGATACAAGTGGACGCAGTGCTGGCCCGGCGCGATGTGCTTTCGGTTTTGATCGAGGGAAAAGCCTACGAGATTAAGCGGGAGTGTACCGCGACGGACATGCATCTGTGGGTCGGCAGCGTCCGCTACCTCGCGGAATTGCGCGATCCAAGATCGCTGCGCAAGCGCAGAGGTGCAGACGCGGATGAAAAAGGTCCGAAAAAACTGCTCGCACCCATGCCCGGCAAAGTGGTGCGCGTACTGATTGGCGAGCAGCACGCGGTGGAGACGGGACAAAGCATTCTGGTCGTGGAAGCCATGAAAATGCAGAACGAAATCAAGTCGCCCAAGAAGGGGACTGTACAGAAAATCGTGGCCGCCGAAGGGACGAACGTCAATGCCGGCGATGTGTTGGCGATTGTGGAATAGGGCAGTTCTTAGCTTTAGCTTCGGTCATTTCGCGGCGCCGCTGCCGTCCAGTACCCTCTCGGCGTAATAGTTTTCCACCTTGGCCTGATCGCGCAGTACTTCGTAGTACGCTGCCTTGAGGAGTTGTTCGCGCCGGTCGCGGAGCTGGGAGCGGATCGCCTCCTGCACGCGAGGGTCTGACAATTCGCGCTGTCCCGCGGTTTCTTTGGCGATGAGTTTTACGATGCGAAAGCCCACTACCTGCTTGGTCATCGGATTGGCGACAATGATGATCGGGCTGTACTGGCCGGGCTTTAACTTGGTCACGGTATCGCGAGTAACCGGGTCGGTATTTTTCAGGGACGATTCCGGCGTAAAGCCCAGGTCGCCGCCGTTCCCCGACGTCTCCGTGTCCTCGGAATAGTTCATGGCTAGCGTGCCGAAGTCGTCACCACTGTCCAGGCGATTCACAAGCATCTGAATTTTCTTGCGTGCGTCAGCCTCGTTTTGCGCCTTGTCGTTCTTCAGATTGTGGACTTGGGGATTGGGCGTTGTGGTTACGAAGACCTGGGCCAAATGATACTGAGGCTCGACCAGGTTGAACTCCGCCTTATGGGCGTTGTAGTAATTTGAGATGTCTTGGTCGGAAACGTTGATCTTCGACGTCACCTCTTTGTTCAGAACCTTGTCAACCGTGAGTGATCGCCGCAAATCACGCTTGAAGTCGTCGAGCGTGAGTTTCTTTTCCTTCATGCGGGCGTCGAATTCCTCTTTTGTGTACGGCGACTTGATCTCGTTCAGCTTGCGGTCGACTTCGTCGTCGGTGGCCAGGAGCCCAAGCTTTTCAGCCCGCCGCATAAGGATTTCATTCTCAATTAACTCGCGCAAGATACTGAGACGCAGGCTGGTGGCTTGTTCTCCGGCAGGCTGCTGCTGGGAACCCGCAGTCTGGTTTTCGTAGTACTTCTCAACATCGACGCGGTAGATCTTGCGGCCGTCGACTGTGGCGGCAACATCGTCGCCCGCCAACCTGGTCCCGCAGGCGATACAGAAAGCCAGAAGTGAAACGACCGGCAGTACTGTCAACACGAGACGAAATAGCGAATTAGTTTTCAATTGATCCTCTCGGCACTACTTGCTGGGCACTTCTGACTTCCCCGGAGACGAGGCCTCGGAGTGCGACGGCGACGGCACCGGCACTCCAGCCTGCTGCAAAGCCCGGTCGAGGGCAGCACGCATTTCGCTGATGGGCAGTGCTCCATCCATTTCCTGCCCGTTGACAAACAGGGTCGGGGTGGCGGTCACGCCCACGCCGTCGGCTTCGTGCATCGATGCCTTAACCGCGTCTTCATTCTGCGCCTTCACACAGGACTGAAGTTTGGCCGAGTCGAGGTTATGCTTCTGCCCTTGCTCGGCAGTCAAGCGGTCTAGCATGGCGAACTGAGCATCGCGCCCCCTCTCTGAATTAACTTCCCGCTGGTTGGCATGAATATGGTCAGCGAAATCCCAGTATGCGTCATTATTTTGCGCTGCCAGGCAGTTCGCGTCCACCGCTGCGTGCGTAGCCCAGGGGTGAATCTCCGACAAGGGAAAATCCTTGTAGACGAACTGCACGCGGTCCCCGTATTCCTTCAGCAATTGGGGGAACAGCGTCTGGTGCATGCGGGAGCAGAAGGGACACTGGAAGTCGTCAAAGTTAACTAAGACCACTTTGGCATCCTTGTTGCCGCGCGTGGGGCGACCGCTCAGGTTGATCTTCTTCATGGCCTCTACATAGGGATCTTTGGTCAGGTCCAGCATGGTCATCCGAGCCAGGGTCTTGCCGTCCTTGGAAAGGAGGAACTCGTAGGTCTGTTTTTTTTCGCCGCCTTCCATGGTGATGGTTATGGCGTCATAATTTGCAAAGTCACTGGGGCGGAGCGGGCCAACGGTGATCTTCACACTTGCTGGAATGCTGTAAGTAGCACGCACTTGCCGCTCGATTTTCTGAATGAGATCGGGAGGCGCGGACTGCGCCGAACAGCCCAGGCAAACAAGCACGAGAATAAGGATCGAACGTCGCAATAGCATCACTAGAAACCGCCTGTACATTGGAAGTAAGCAAGATTATCTCATACAGAGCCGACCGGAGGGGCTAGTCATGCGGGTTTTGCGAGCATTCTACCGCAATGAAGCGTCCGCCGATCAAGCCTTACGGGAGAGTTGTTCGGCCGGCAGCAGAGAGTTCATGGAGCCGGAGCGGAACCCCTCGAGGTCCAGAGTCACGAACTTGAAACCCAGAGCCTTGAAAATGCGGGTGAATTCTGCTGCCATCTCGGAACTGAGGGCACGAGACAGTTCGTTGTTAGCGAGTTCGATGCGGACAATCTCGCCATGGTGACGCACGCGGAACTGGCGGAAGCCGAGCTCGCGCAGTGCATCTTCGCCCTGCTCGATCGTGCTGAGAGTCTCACGCGTAACTGGGCGTCCATACTCGATACGCGAGGACAGGCAAGCCGAAGCAGGCTTATCCCACACCCGCAAACCGGCGCTGCGTGCCAGTTCTCTAATCTCCTGTTTGGTCAATCCGGCTTCGAGCAGAGGAGCGGCAATGTGATGCTGGCTGGCGGCAATTCGACCGGGGCGAAAGTCGCCTTGGTCATCCACATTGACGCCGTAAGCGATGGAGTCGAATCCGCAAGCAGCGCGAAATGCTTCCATGACGGTGAATAGCTCATCCTTGCAATGAAAACAGCGAGAGCCGTCGTTGCGTACGTATTCGGTCCGGTCGAGTTCGCTGGTGGTTATGATCTCGAGCGGAATACCTTGCTCGCGAGCAAAAGTTATAGCATCGTCGAGATGGGTGCGAGCCAGGCTGGGCGAATCGGCGATCACCGCCAGCGTGTCAGCGCCTAACACCTGGTAGGCAGCCCAAGCGAGGAAAGCCGAATCCACGCCGCCGGAATAGGCAACAAGAGTTCGACCCAAAGTGCGGATCTGGGCGTCGAGCGCTGCGCGCTTGCACATGGTCGTGGCCGCATCAGGCATGTAGATATCCTAATACGCCAAGCCCCGTCGCGATAGCGGCGCCACGAACTCATTTCCCGCATTTCTTTTGGTGTAGAGCAGAATCTCAATCCCCTGGAAGTCGCGTTGCTCGACCCCGGGATAGAAATTCCCCAGCAATTTAGAAAGTTCGAGCGACCTCGAATCGGGCAGCCCCGACTGAGTTTCGGCGTAAGTAAGGACGAGCCAGGCGCGTGGATGCTGGGGAAGTAAGCGCTCAAGCTCCGTGTCGTTAGGCTTCTCCACGAAATCAAGGAATGTAATGCGATCGCCGTGGCGCGGATAAAGCACAACCGGAGCGGCTGAAGCGGGCTCCAGCGCCGAATGATAAAACTCGTAGGATATACGGCCCATCGGGACATGAAACAGCAGGGCATCACCGGACTGGGCATGGTTCAGCAAGTATTGTGTCGCGGCTCGCCAGTCGTCGCGTTGAATATCCAGATCCTGCTTGTAATAGCCGGCAGTTCCCCGGAAGGAAAGAATAAGCACAAATAAAAGAGCAGGCACCGTCAGCCAGGCAGAACGAAGGCGGGTAATTCCGCAAGCCACAAGCAGTAAGAGTGCGGGTAGACAGAAAATGAAATAACGCGGGACAAACAACGGCTTGGCCAATGACAGCCCCAAAGTAAGCAGGATTGGAAAAACTAGCCAGCAGAGAAGAAAGCGGTAACGCCAAGCTTCCCAGGAGACTCGCCGCCCTCGGTGCGAGCGCAAGGCGGGAAGCAGGGCTGCCAGACACGCTGCCACGCATGCAAGCAGCAACCACGGGCCACCGTTTCCGGTAACATGCAGCGCAGATACCCAAAGATCCTTCAGGCCGGGGCGTTGTACCCATCGCAACGGACCTATCCCTGTGGTGGCGACGAAGGCTACGACTGGCGACACCATGAGTGCGATCCAGCGCCAGTCGCTTCTGGTTCTTGCTCGCGTCTGCGGAGCGGGCTGTTCCCCATCTAGAAAACTGAGAGAGAGCCACTGCGCGATGACAAGCAATCCTGAAAAGAATTGAGCATAAACCGCTAGCGCGCTGCTGAGGATATAAACTGCGCGGTTGCGGCGCGACGGCTCGCTCAGGCACTTCAGAAAATACAAACTCGAAAGCAGGCAAAGAAACACCATCAGCGAATAGCCGCGAGCCTCCTGTGAGTACTGGACGTGATAAGCATTGACTGCCAGGAGTGCAGCTGCGATCAAACCGACTCGGGAGTCGAAGAGCTGGCGACCCAACAGGTAGATGGCGGGGACAGACCCAAGCGCAAAAAGAACTGAAAGGGCGCGAACGAAAAACTCGCTGCCTCCAAAGTGCAACCAATAGTGAAGAAGAAGGTAATACAAGGACATATTGGCTTCACGCCGCCATAGAATGCGCGCAAAGTTGTACCAATCAAGTCGCGCGATTGCGACGCTTACTCCCTCGTCGAACCAGAAGGACTTCGCGGCCAGTGAATGGAAGCGGAGGACGGCCGCCAAGCCGGCGATGAGAGCAAGCAAGCCCAGTTCCAGCGGTGATGAGGCTCCCTGTGGCGAGTGAGGGGCAGATGATTCCGCAGTGGTTCGGTCACCAGCACCGGCAGCGGTAACGTCCACAATCTTCACGATGCAGGTCCATGGTATCGCGAAAAGCAGTCATCGCCTGAGATCCTGACGGACTTAGAACAACTTTTCCGCCCGTCTCAGATTCCCCAGCGATCCGAGATTAGCAAGCGCGAATGTAAAGCGATACTGGTTCTCATTCCGCACCGAGCCCAGGGCAAAGCGGCGAAATTCCATGCTCACGCCGCAGCAATCCCAGTTATACGTGGTTTGCACCGCAGCGTACTGCAGAAACCCCAGTTTCGCATCGAAGCCAATATTGGTTGCCGCACTGAAACCCTGTTTGCCGGGGTGGCCGTAGCCCAGCAAAAGCCGGAACTGGTTGAAGAGCTGTGGTGAGAAAGTGACACTCGAACCGACAGTCTCACCCGGAACTTGCAGATAGGCATCGCCGCCGCCCACCGTAAACGGGCCGACGCGATAATTGGCGAGAACCGTACTCGTATTGATGCCGCCCCGCTCGAAATCGTAGTCGACATCCCACTCGACATCGGTTCGCGCGCTGGCCTGAACGCGCAGGCGCGAGATAAGCGGTGAAAGGTGACGAGCCGCGGTCAAGAACGAAGTGCCGGTTAAATCCACGGTGCTGGCAAAAACATTGCTGCGTCCGGATACCAGCGCGCCGGGGAAATTCGGATCGATAAAGTATTTCTGAGCGAGTTCCCAGGTTACGACCTCCCGCACTTGCGATCCGGTATTGCAGGGCGCCTCGGCCGCTTCGCTCTGCCGCTCCCACGGGATGTGGCTGGAGACAGGAGCTCCGCCGATGAAGAGAGAAGGCATTCCAGGCTTCCCGCAGTCTTCCTGCTGCCCAGACCTGTGCTTCGTGTAAAGGCGATTCACCAAGCTATATTCGACTTCATTCGTGTTGGTAAGGATGTCGCGTTCGTCAAAACGCAGAATGTTGGAGAAATTGTTTACCCCTGTCACATAGCTGTAAGCCACGCGGGGTTCGATGACATGTTTCCACTTACGTCCCATGAACTCGCCAGCAAAAACTCGGCTCAAGGCAGGAGGCCGCACCTCCACCGCGCCCTCCAGAGCTCGGCGATTGATAGGATCAGACCCCGCCACTCTGACCCCGCTGCCAGCGGCCGCAAGTTGCTGTGTATAACTCGTATCCCGGAGCGAAAGTTCTGGGCGAATCGACCACCCGCCGAACTTCAGCGGCAGAGACAGGCTGGGATTCAGGTCAAAGCGTCCGACCAAAGCGGCGGTGCTGAAACCGGGCTCACTGCGGGAGAGTCCCTCGGCCGCAGCTTCATACGACCAGTAGAAAGGCGAGTGGCCAAGTTGGCGATCGACGCTTGATACTTCGAAGCTGGGAGCATGAAGAATGGTGATGACATCCCCGGCAGTCGTGCTTTCAAAGTCCTGATAGCGTTGCATCGAGGCGTTATAGAAAAAGCCTCGCGTCGTATTGGAAAGAAAAGCATCGGACTTCACTTCGGAGTTCACGGCCTGGGCGAAGACATCATTAAAAGCCAGGCGAAAGACGAATGAGCTGAGGTAATCAACATTGGCGACTCCGCGGAAGTTGTGACCAAATGCGCCTTCAGCATTCAGTCGCACTTCTTCGCCACCTTGATTCACCGACGGGTTGCCGGCGCCGCGGTCAAGCACGCTGAAAAAATTGAGATCGACGAAAGAGGTATCACTGGGCCGAGCCCGAAACTCACCCTGCGGCGCCCATCCCCGAGCGGAGAAATACTCCGCTCCAATGTGGGCATCCATGCTTCGATTGATGGCCCAGAACAGCGATTCACCCAGGATCGTTCCTTTGACGGAGGAGGTCCCGATATTGGGAATTAGGAATCCCGACTGTCGCGGGAGACGCTCCGCGGGCAGTGTGGCGAACGGAAAATACAGAATCGGGATGCCTTTTATGCCGAACGTGCTGTGATAGATCTTGGCCGTGCCGCCGACGTTGACCACAACCTTGTTGGCATTGAATTGCCATTTGGGATGAGGCAACTCACAGGTCGTCACCGTGCCGTCATAGACCATGTAATGATCGGGACCCGTCTTCTCCACCACCTTTCCGGTGAAAAAAAATGGATTTGAGGACGTCAGCATGATCCGGGTCCCGCGCATGCGCACGCCAATAGTGCCGGTTACGTTCTCGAATCGCCCGCTTTCCGCGCGGACGTTGTAGGTTCCATGGCTGGCCTGGAGATGGTCATCATTGGATCCGCCATCGAGCGCGACGTGGCCGTCGGCCGTGGACTCGCCCGTCTCAGCGTTGTAAGTGACTTCATCGGCACGGAGGACGTACACGCCGTAATGAATCTCAGCTTTGCCATGCAACTTATAGATGGGGCCGCTCTTTTCCTGCGTAATTGCGCTTATGGTCACATCTTCCTCATTCAACGCGGAGGGCGTATTAGGCAGGCTTTGAGCCGGACTGGACCCAGCCGCTGGAGAAAGCCACTGGCTGGTAACTAAGCAAGGAGCGAGTAGCAGATGACAAATGAACGCCGCCGTGATAAGGAATCGAGTGCGGGAAGTCATCGGAAAGCGCACGAACTCCCCGAGTGTGAAGTCCACGCTGGGGTATCGTGAAGTTAGCACGGCGCTGGCCCGAGAGGCAAAGTGGCGGGCATTGCGATGACTGCGAGTATTTCTAAGACTCTGGCTTCGTTCCTGCTTGGTTGATCTTGCTGGTTAACATGGGAAGACCGGTCCATGTGCTGCGCCGCGGCGCTGTTTGTCGCTGTGCCCGGAAGTCCGTCTGGCCCAAGACCTTCAGACATGAAATCCAAATTTGAACCCGATGTTGATTCTGGCGTGAGGCTGCCTCCCTCGGTTCGGCTAATCGACCCTGAAGCATACGATGCCAGCGAACAGCAGTTTGCCGCCAGCGTCGAACAAAACCCTGCGCCTCCGCGGTTCGTGGCGGATGCTGTGCAGGAACCTTCAAGCAACTTGACGGCTGGAGACGGTTCGTCCCCGGCTGAGGGTGACGACAATAAGTCCAGCAGAGAACCCGACAAACCCCCGACGGCACTTGACCGGGCCGAAGGAAGCGGCTTGGGCACAGAAGAAAATCTGGAAACCGCACCGGACGCCTCGCTTCAGACGGAACTTCTCAGACTGCCGGACTCCGGTTCGTGGCGCCGCGAGGTGGCGGATCGAGTGAACAATTACCGGGCACGCAGGCGTCCACGTGCGCCGCGTTACCCGTCATTGCAGCTAAGGTTCGAGCCTCCTGAGTCATTATGGACGGTGCAGGCTGCCACGAGCCAGCCTGAGGCCACCGCAGCCTCCAGTCCGCTCGCGGTTGCCATGCAGGATGCTCTCGCTGTTGCTCGGGAGGCGCGGTCTACGCTGCCGACAACGGATGACGCACCTGACGGTTTGAACCTGGCGGAAACCAGCGCGAGGATTCTTGAGTTTCCTCGTTCCTCAGAGACGCCAGCGCCCGTTCTCGACGAACTTGCCGAGCCGGTCGTGGCCCGGCCTCGCATCCTGGAAGTGCCTGAGCTTTTGCTTCCTCCACCGGCGCTCGGCGGCATCCTGATGGAGCCCGTCGAAGAACCGGCAAGGGAACGGCGTCCCGGATTCGAACTGCCCCTGCAAGCGGCTCCCATGTCTAGGCGCCTCTTGGCGGGCGCCATCGACAGCCTGCTCGTGGTTTCGGCATTTGCGGTTTTCGCTTACATTTTTTTTAGGGTCACCTCGATTGTGCCCGCGCTGCGGCAAGCGGTAAGCATTTCCGCGAGTCTAATAGCGCTATTCTGGGCCGCCTATCAATACCTCCTGCTGGTCCATACAGGAACAACTCCGGGACTAAAGCTGGCGCGGCTGCAATTGAGCCGGTTTGATGGCGCTGCGGTTCCCAGGAAAATCCGGCGTTGGCGCGTACTCGCTTCCATGTTATCGGGATTGTCGCTCGCGCTGGGGTACGCCTGGTGCTTCCTCGATGAGGACCAGCTTTGCTGGCACGACCGCATCACCCGAACCTATATGGCGCCCCGGTCCCCAAAATTAGAGAAATCGGCATCTGCCTGATCTCGATCTCAGCCTGGCGGGCAAGCCGGAATTGGGACTTCCGCTGCTCCCGGTCACAGATTCCCCTGCCCCACTGTGCTAAATTCGTAGGCTTACGCTTTCTGGCATTTTTTTAAATGTCCTCATCCATCCCAAACATACGGCGTCCCGCCGTGAAGGTATTCGTCGCCACCACGGTGATGCTGACCTTCATCTCGTTCTGGCGGGCGGCGGCCATTGTCCTTGCCGACCTTGCTTCTTCGGCCTATTACGCTGGCGGTGACGCCGAGAAGGTTATCGGCAAGAGCGCGCCCTGGTTCATTTTGGCGGTGATGTTGTTTAGCTACGCCGTGCGCGCGCTCTATATCGAGTCCAGCAGCATGTTTGTGCGTGGCGGCGTGTATCGCGTGGTCAAGGAAGCCATGGGTGGCACGCTGGCCAAGTTTTCGGTGTCAGCGTTGCTATTCGACTACGTGCTCACCGGCCCCATCAGCGCGGTTTCCGCGGGCCAGTATTTGGCGGGGTTCATCGAAGATATCGGCAGATATGTTCACCATCCCCTGACTTTTTCCGAAGACCACTTTTCCGCTGGATTCGCCGTTCTGATCGTGCTGTATTTCTGGTGGAAGAATATCCAGGGCATGCATGAATCGAGCGAGAAGGCACTGCAGATCATGATCGTCACAACCGTCATGGTTGTGATTCTGATTATCTGGTGCACCATCACCGTTTTCAGCGCGCCGATTCATTTGCCACCGAACCCACTACACCCCGGAGTAGTGAAGCTCAACAAAGAATCCCTGGGTTGGCTGGACGGGACCTGGATCAGTCATTTCACGTGGATCATCCTCTTCGTTGGATTCGGGCACTCGGTTCTGGCCATGAGTGGCGAGGAAACGCTGGCCCAAGTCAACCGCGAGATCGAACATCCCAAGCTGAAGAACCTGGAAAAAACAGGCTTGGTCATCTTCATCTATAGCCTGCTGTTCACCTCGCTGGTCTCGTTCTATGCGGTAATGATTATTCCGGATCACGTGCGGCACGAATACTTCGCCAACCTCATCGGTGGCATCGCGATGTACCTGGTCGGTCCCACCATGCTGAAGCTGTTCTTCCACGCGTTCGTGGTGCTGGTTGGCGTGCTGATTCTAGCGGGGGCGCAAAATACTTCGATCGTGGGCGCGAATGGCGTCTTGAACCGAGTGGCGGAAGACGGTGTGCTCACCGACTGGTTCCAGAAGCCGCAGAGAAAATATGGCACCAGCTATCGCATCATCAACTTGATTGTCGGGTTGCAGCTCCTCACTATCATTCTCAGCCGAGGCAACGTTTATGTTCTGGCAGGACTGTATGCCTTCGGCGTGATCTGGAGCTTTGCCCTGAAGTCGCTGGCCGTTCTGGTATTGCGCTATACCGAGCCGCTGAATCGCCAGTGGAAAGTGCCAGGCAATATCCACATCGGTGGTACTGAAGTGCCGCTGGGCCTGTTCGTGATCTCCGCAGTGCTGTTGACTACAGCATTGGTAAACCTGTTCACCAAATCCGAAGCCACGATCGCCGGAGTCACTTTTAGCGTGGTTTTCTTTGCCATTTTTTCCTACTCCGAGCACAGAGTCACGAAAGAGAGGCATGGCAAGCCGGAGAATCTGGATCAATTCCGGGTCTATGGAAACCAGGAACTGGGATCCGGAGCGCTCGGGGTGAGGCCTGGAAACATCCTGGTCGCGGTCCGTGATCCTAGAAATCTGTATTATTTGCGTGAGGTCCTCAGGACCACCGATACAAACCGTCAGGATGTGGTCGTAATGACGGCCCGCCTCTACCACCGCGAGCATTCCTTCAGCGGCAGCGCGGTAGTCGAGGCCTCGCAAGTCTTCGATCATTACGAGCAGGAGCTGTTCACCGCCGCCGTCGCGGCAGCGGAGAAAGAGGGCAAGCCGGTTTCGCTGCTCGTAGTCCCCGCCACCGATGTCTTTGAGGCGATCATAGTAACCGCGCAACGCCTGGACTCGAGCCGGATCGTCTGCGGACTCTCCAACAAGCTCACCAGCGACGAGCAGGCAAAGCTTACTGGGGACGCCTGGGAACGTCTGCCCGAGCCCAGACCGCGGTTGATTTTCGAGGTACACGAGCCCAATGGAAAAATCCGCGAATACCTGCTCGGGCCGCACGCGCCGCGCATGCGCCCCCAGGATCTCGAACTCATGCACGGCGTGTGGCTCGATATCACTACGGATCCCAAGTACGCCGGAGCGCACCACTATCACATTGTGGCCCTGGCGCTGGAGGAACTGCGGCGCGAATTGAATAGCGACCAGCGAGCCGAAGTACTGGCGAAACTGCTGGACGAGATGCACCGCGACAAACCGCCGAGCCAAGGCTGAGACTCGACGCTCGTGCTTTTCTTCTTTTGGCCGCGGGTGATGCGCTTCCTGATCTCCTGTTAACATCGTTTCGTGAATGCAAATCCTCCAGTACGCGTGCGCTTCGCGCCTTCTCCCACCGGGCATCTGCACGTGGGGAACGCCCGCACCGCCCTGTTCAACTGGCTCTTTGCCCGCCAGAAGCGTGGCACCATGGTGCTGCGCATCGAGGATACCGATGTCGAGCGCAGCGAGGCTCGCTTTGAAGACCAACTCATCGCGGACCTCAAGTGGCTGGGGCTGGACTGGGATGAAGGCCCAGACGTCGGCGGCCCCTATGTTCCCTATCGTCAATCCGACCGGCTGGAACTCTACCGCGAACAGGCCGAGCGTCTGCTGAAAGAACGCAAAGCGTATTTGTGCTTCTGCACCGAGGAAGATTTGCAGAAAGAACGCGACAAGGCACTAGCCGAAGGCGGCCAGCCAATTTATTCGGGCAAGTGCCGCGCCATTGATCCCGAGGAAGCCAAGAGACGACGCTCGGCCGGTATTCCGTGCGCCATCAGGCTGCAGATTCCCGAGCATCCCATTCGCTTCCACGACATCGTTCATGGCGACGTGGAGTTTTCGAACGAAGTCGTCAGCGACCCCATCATTCTGCGTTCCAACGGCATGCCAGTCTACAACTACGTGGTGGTGATCGATGATGCGCTCATGAAGATCACCCACGTAATTCGCGGCGACGATCATCTTTCCAACACACCCAAGCAAGTGGCGCTGTACGAGGCGCTGGGCTGGCCAGTGCCAGAGTTTGCTCACCTTTCCACGATTCTCGGCGCCGACCGCGAGCGACTTTCGAAACGCCACGGCGCCACCTCGATCGCAAACTTCCGTGACATGGGCGTCCTGCCCGAAGCGCTCGTGAACTATCTGGCGCTGCTGGGTTGGGCTCCGACTGGAGGCACGCGAGAAATATTCAGCCTTCAGGAACTGGTGAAAGAATTCTCCCTGGAGCGGATCACGCCCTCCGCGGCCGTCTTCGATATGGAGAAGCTGTACTGGTTGAACCGGCAGTACATCAAGGAATGCCGACCGCCGCGACTCACATTCTTAGCCGTGGAGTTTTTGGACAAGTCAGGCATTCTCGACCCTCGAAAAGTTCCCCTGCTGGATTGGGATGGCGGCGTGTTCGTCGAGCACCATGTGTTCGACTGGTTTTCCAAAGTCGCGGAACTTTACGCGCCCTACGTAGATCGCCTGGACCAGTTACCCGACCGCGCGTCGCCAATTTTCAACTACGATGCGAAAGCTGCGTTAGCCGCGCCTGATAACGCCGAGGTCCTCGGCTGGCCAAACACCATCGCAGTATTCGCAAGATTCACCGTCAAGATTATGGAAGACGAATCGGCGAGCGCGGGCCAACTAACGCCGGAGCAGTTCAAGAAAATTGTCAATGAGGTGAAAGCGGAGACCGGAGTCAAGGGCAAGGAATTGTTTCATCCCATCCGCATTGTGATCACCGGCTCACATTCCGGCCCGGATTTCGACAGACTGATCCCCATCCTCGAAGCAGGCAGCCATCTGAATCTGCCCAAGCACGTGCTCAGCGTACGCGAGCGAGTGGACGAATTCGGCAAGGCACAAGCAAAATAGAATCGCAAACACTCACGTGGGGACAGCCGCCCCCGGCTGTCGGTGCGAGCAAAAGCTCGCCAGTCGCCAGTTCGCTTACCGCCGCAAGATGTCTTCCAAGGCTTTTCTCAGATCTGACTTTTGGAACACATAACCACCTTTCATCAGCTTTGCCGGCTCCACCTTTTGGCTGCTTAGCAAAAGTTCGTCGCCCATTTGCCCGAACACCAGGCGCGCCGCGAAAGCCGGCATGGGGAAAATCGCTGGGCGTGATAGCACGGAAGCCAGCGTCTTGGTGAAATCCGCGTTCCGCACCGGATTCGGCGCGACCACGTTGACCGGCCCTTGCAGCGTTTCGGTCTTGATGACGTGCTGAACCGCGCCGACCAGATCGTTGATATCAACCCAGCTCCACCACTGGCGCCCGTTGCCCATGTTGCCGCCGACGCCCATCCGAAAGGGCAGGAGCATCTTTTGCAATGCGCCGCCGGACGGACTCAGGACCAAACCAAATCGCATTTGCGCGGTACGGATTCCAGCTTTGGCTGCGGGTTCCGTAGCACCCTCCCACTCCCGGCATACTTCAGGCAGAAATCCGTTTCCCGACGAGCTGTCTTCGCGTAACGTCTCTTCGCCTCGATCCCCGTAATATCCAATTGCCGAAGCCGAAATCAGCAGCCGCGGACGCTGCGGCGCTAGGGCAAGAGCTTCAGCCAAATTACGTGTGCCCTGCACCCGGGTTTCAAGAATGCGACGCTTCTTGGCTTCCGTCCAACGACCAACAATGGATTCGCCGGCGAGATGAATGACTACGTCGAAGCCGGATACTGACTCAGGTGCGAGAAGCCGCGCCGGATCCCATCCAACATGCCCTTTACCAGATGCGGTGCCGCGAACCAAACACACGACTTCGTATCCATTCGCCTTTAGGGCAGGCATCAGCGCAGTGCCGATCAGACCGGAAGACCCGCTGACTAGAATCTTGGCAGGCATAACAAATCAACCAGTGATCAACTTTATCAGTTTGCCGATGCACAGAACAGATGGGGACGGTCCGCCGGAAACGTAGCAAGCTACGTTTCTACAGGGCTGTAGAGACGTTGCTTGCAACGTCTCGTTCCCGGCTATAATCTTTCATGGCGACGCTGCGCGAACAGATCGCGACCACCGCCCTCACGGTGACCAAGTTCCGGGAGTTGTTGCGCACCATGCGTGCCAACCGCCCCGCCGACGATCTGGAGTTGGTGCGCAAAGCCTACGAGTTCTCCCAAAAAAATCATGCTGGCCAGGCCCGCGCCTCCGGCGAACCCTACCTGGTTCATCCTCTCGGAGTTGCACAGGTTTTGGCGGAAATGAAGATGGATGCAGTGGCCATCGCCGCCGGTCTACTGCACGACTCGGTCGAGGACACGTCGGTCACGATTGTTGACATCCGCAAAGAATTTGGCGAGCAGGTGGCCCACATCGTCGAGGGCGTCACCAAGATCAGCCAGATTGACTTCGCCACTCGCGAGGAGCAGCAGGCCGAGAATCTTCGCAAGATGATGCTGGCCATGGTCGATGACATTCGCGTGGTGCTGATTAAGCTTGCGGACCGCCTACACAACATGCGCACCCTCGAGCATCTTGCGCCGGAACGCCAGCAGAAGATTGCCAAGGAAACGCTCGAGATCTACGGTCCTATCGCCCATCGGCTCGGAATGGGCAAGATTCGCGGTGAACTCGAAGACCTTGGATTCCGCTATCTCGATCCCCTCACCCACCAGCAAGTGCACGACGCCGTCGAGGCTCGCCGCAAGAAGGGCGAGCAATTCCTGGCGAAGGTCGAGCAAACCCTCCGCGACAAGTTGAAAGAGGCAGCCATCACGGCCGAAGTGGAAAGCCGCATCAAGCGTCTGTTCAGCATTCATAAGAAACTGGTCCGGCAGAAAATCAGCGTGGACCAGGTCTACGACTTGTATGCCATGCGGGTGATCACGAAGTCATTGCAGGACTGTTACGCCGTATTGGGGATTGTACACAACGTGTGGCGGCCTGTGCCCGGTCGAATCAAGGACTTCATCGCCATGCCGCGGCCAAATTTTTATCAGTCGCTGCATACCTCGGTGATTACCGAGGACGGCACGCCATTCGAAGTGCAGATCCGAACTGAGGAAATGCACCGCATGGCGGAAGAGGGCATCGCCGCGCACTGGAAGTACAAAGATGGCCCAGTCTCGGCCCAAGACGAGCAGAGGCTGGCCTGGCTGCGGCAGGTGGTCGAATGGCAGCGCGACGTGTCCGATCCCACCGAGTTCCTTTCTACCCTCAAGATCGACCTGTATCCGGAAGAGGTTTACACCTTCACTCCCAAAGGCAAGGTTGTGGTGCTGCCGCGGGAATCCACGCCCATCGATTTTGCCTATTCCATTCACACCGAGGTCGGCCACAGTTGCGTGGGCGCGAAGGTCAATGGGCGCATGGTGCCGCTGCGTCACAAGTTGCACAGCGGTGACATCGTGGAGATTCTTACCCAGCCGGGGCATAAGCCGAGCCGCGACTGGCTGGCGGTAGTCAAGTCGTCGCGTGCCCGCAACAAGATCAAACACTGGCTCAATATTCATCAGCGTGAACGTGCCGTCGAAATCGGCCGCAAGCTGATCGAAAAAGAGGCGCGCAAGTATCGCGTGGCATTGAAAGAGATCAAGGACGAAGAGCTGCGCAAGATCGCCTCCGACTACGGTCTGGGCCAGATTGACGACTTGATGGCCGGAATCGGATACGGCAAATACTCAGCGCGGCAGGTGCTGGCGCGTTTGGCGCCGGCCTCCGCCGCGCCCGCAGCAGACCATGAGGGAGACAAATCCGGTGGCATTGCCAGCGTGGTCCGGCGGGTTTTCGGCGGAGACAGCAGCAACAATGCCATCCGTGTAAAAGGCCACGGCGATTTGCTCGTGTATCGCGCCCGATGCTGCAATCCCATCCGGGGCGAGGACGTGGTAGGTTATGTGACCCGCGGCAAAGGCGTCGCCGTCCACGCCGTGAATTGCCCCAACGTGGTGAACCTGCTGTATGAGCCGGAACGCCGCATCGATGTGGAATGGGCGCACGACGAGGGAGCCCCGAGTTCGTATCCGGTGAAGCTTACGGTCTTTTGCGACGATCGTTTCGGCATGCTGAAGCAGATTACCGCCGTGATCAGCGATAGCAAAACCAATATCCGCGACATCCAGGTGCGCAGCTCGAACGCGCAGGCCAACGTCGATGTCGTTCTCGATATTGCCGACCTGAAGCACCTGGAAAATATCATCAACGGCGTGCGAAAGATTCCCGGTGTACACGATGTGCAAAGACTGCAGAAGGTCTAGCCATCGGCCGTCAGCCACACTTGAGAACAGGGAACAAGCAACTGACAACCGGTTTTCAACTATCCTTGCGCTGACGCCTTGTTTCGTCTGTTTGACATCCTCAATGTGCATCTGCGTTAATCAGCAGCGGTAAACTTTTTGGAGGATGGATGCGAGAAGTGATTGCGACCAAAGAAGGCCCGCAGGCGATTGGACCATATTCACAGGCGATCCGAGCCAATGGATTCGTCTTTGTTTCTGGACAGGTGGCGATTGATCCGGCCACTCAGCAGGTGATCAGCGGCGATGTTGCGGTCCAGAGCGACCGCGTGCTGAAGAACCTCTCCGCGATTTTGAAAGCTGCGGGAACCGGGCTGGAGAAAGTGGTACGCTCAACCGTGTTCCTGAAAAATATGGGAGACTTCACCGCAATGAATGAGGTCTATGGACGCTATTTCAATTCAACACCACCGGCTAGATCGACGGTCGAGGTGGCCCGTCTGCCTAAAGACGCGCTGGTCGAAATTGATGTGATCGCGTTGGCATAAGAACATCGAAATTGGCAATTTGCGATTTTCACTTGCCAATTTAGAATTCAAGGTTCCGGTCTTAACTTGAAATCACCAATCGGGAGAAAATTTGATGCTGAAGAGTGCGGTTTTGATTGCAATCGTGACATTCGTGGTGACGTCCCTTTTTGCGCAGGGCGGCTCCCTGAAACCCTATACCGGCGCGCCCACAAAAGTAACCGGAGCGCCCACGAAGACGCCCGACGGCCTCGAGTATTGGGACATCAAGGTCGGCACCGGTCCCGTCGCGGCCGCGGGCCACACGGTGAAGGTTCACTACACCGGATGGCTCACCAATGGCAAGAAGTTCGACAGCTCCGTCGATCGGGGCGAGCCATTTACGTTCAACCTGGGTGGAGGCCAGGTGATCAAAGGTTGGGATGAAGGCGTAGCCGGCATGAAGGTCGGAGGCAAGCGGCAGTTGCGGATCCCGCCTGCGCTTGCCTATGGAGATCGCGGAGCGGGCGGTGCAGTGCCCCCGAATGCGACGTTGATCTTCGACGTGGACCTGCTGGGCGTGCGGTAGGCTATAACCGCATACGGTGAGGGTACGCGAAGGTTCCTGACGGTTTAGGCCTTGACTACTTTGCCGCTGCGCAAGCAGGAGGTGCAGACGCGCATGCGCTTGGCGCCGCCTTTTACTTTGGCGCGAACTGGGCGCAGGTTGACGTTCCAGCGCCGCCGCGACACGTTGTGGGCGTGGCTGATGGTATTTCCGAATTGCGGCCCTTTGCCGCAGATATCACAAACTTGTGCCATGACGACTCCAGAGAAGTTCAGAACTTGGTGTGCAAAACATAGATTTTACCGGAGTTGAGGCAGTTTCGACAACTGCGTGTCGCCCGACCACGGTTCAGTGTTCCAGAATCCACTTCCCGACCAGCTCCAGGATTTCCGGCGTTTCAGGATCCCAGAGCGTGGTGTGAGGCACGTCCGGATAGATTTTGAAACACTTGTCCGTCGCAGCCGAGAGCCTATCAAAAGCGACGCATTCCCTGTGGCTTACCACCCGATCTTTCCCGCCCTTAATCAGCAGCGTAGGAGCATGGACGCGAGGCGCGATTTTCCACCTCCAGCCAAAGACGATGCGCTGCACGTCGAGCAAGTAGCCGAAGCTGACGTTCTTGTAGGCCAGCGGGTCAACGCGACGACGCGCGATGAACTCCGGGTCGCGGGAACTTTCCTCAAGACGCTTGCCCACCAGACTGATGACCGGTTCCCGGTGTGCGAGTACCAGGTAAGGCAGCAGGCACAAGCTCTCCAGGCGAAGGAATTGGCTCATGTCCAGATTCAGAGCCAGGGCCAGAAGGACCAGGCCGGCAAGCTCGCGGCTGTTTCGCTTCGCGTAGTTGAGCGCGAGGTCGGCTCCCATGCTGTCGCCCAGCAGAAAAACCTTTGCCGCAGGCCGCTGCTGTTGCACGAATCGGATCATGCATTCGACGTCTCCTCCGACTTCAGCCGAAGTGCCCACGAATCCGCGCCGCCCCTGGGACAGCCCGTGCCCTCTAGCGTCCAACCCGTAAACGTCCGTGCCGTGAGGATTCATTGCATCGGCGACGACCTTGTACGGGGCGCCGTGATATCCAATGCCGTGCAGCACCACGACCGCCCGGCCGTTCCAAGCCGCGCTAGCAGGCCAGTGGCGATAGAAAAGGCGAGTCTGATCCGGGGAGGTAACAAACCCGTGCCGGTCAGCGATTCCGTGCGACAGAAGGCGCACGGATTCCGGAGAGCTGACCTCGGGCGGCATTGGCGCCTCTATCTGAGTGGAATCCAGCATCAAAAATTAGAACGGAGGCTAACCACGTGCTTCCGGGTCTCTACTATTGATAGCACAGCGTGAGTGTTTCGGTCAGTCCCAGGTTACCTTCGATAGCTCTCTGGTACACGAGTCACCTACGCGGGAAAGTTCTCCAAGCTCGGACGCAAAAGCCCCAGTTCTGCTGTGCGATACTGAATTCATGGCGGCAGTGGCAGACCCGAAATCGGTAAAGGTCAACTTGACCACTGGCACAGGTGTCGATATTGAGTGGAAGGATGGCCACCAGTCGCATTATCCGTTTCCGTTCCTGCGTGATGCATGTCCTTGCGCGCTGTGCGACGAGGAACGGTCCAAGACCCACCAGCAGCCAGGAGAGCCTCCGAAACCCGCGGCTGGGGCGCTGCCCATGTTCAAGCCCGCCGTCAAAGCGACTTCGGCGGACGGCGTGGGCAAGTACGCGATCAAATTCCATTTCAACGACGGCCACGAGTTGGGTATTTATTCGTGGCAGTTTTTGCGGGACTGGTGTCCGTGCGCGGAGTGCAAGGCAGCTCGGACCAGCCATGCTGGCGCTCATCACTAGAAAATACGATGGCCCAGATTTCTCGGGGCCAAACAATTCTTGGGTACTCACAGCCCCCTGCGACTCTCTCAGCATAGATGCCACAATTCTCAGTCAAGTTACTCCTGAATATCCCTCTTGTAGCAGACTAACCCTGATTACATGATCAAAGCCGCAAAATTTGCGTCTGGCCTAGGGTGCTTGACTGCAGTCTTAGCGCCGCTGTTGGCAATCCTGCTCTACCCAAGAGCCAATTGGCTGTTTGCATTCGTGCTCGTCGGAATCGCAGTTCTCGTATTGAATGAAAGACTGGCCAAAGACCCTACTCCGCAGGCTTTGGCCGATGAAATTGAACGATTACTAACGGGAAATACTGGGGGTGGGACGTTGATGATTTCGAACACCACCGGATTCGCGACCCGCAACTGAAGGAGCTTTGGCGCAAGAGTATGCTGGTGGGCCCACACCCCGCTCCAGAAGAGTGGGTCGGATTAGATGAAGAACACAAAGATCGATTGCGAAAGATCATCCGAGAGCTCAGAGCGTTGGGAGAAGCGCGCGACAGCGGACGGCCCCGGCACTGATGGCTGGCGGATTCTGGCGATGAGCTTCGAAGAACGTCTAGTAGAATAGTAACAGGCTCTCTTTGTCTTTTCTCTCCCAACTCAATCCGCAGCAGCGTGAGGCTGTTGAAACTACTGATGGGCCGGTGCTTATTCTGGCTGGCGCCGGGAGCGGGAAGACACGCGCCATCACCTATCGGATTGCTCATCTGATCGAACATCTGGGTGCCATGCCGGAATCTATTCTGGCTATGACGTTCACCAACAAAGCGGCTTCCGAAATGGTGGAGCGCGTGGACAAGTTGGTGGGCGGGTTGTCCATTGCGAAGCCGGTCATCTCTACGTTTCATTCCTTCTGCGTGCGCGTGTTGCGGCGGGACATCGAAGCGCTTCGCATACCTTCGACCGTTCCTGGCACGCCGCCGATTGGTCACACCAAGAGCTTCGTGATTTATGACGAAAACGATCAGCAGCAACTGGTCAAGTCGGTCATGCGGCGGCTGGGGATTGACGACAAGCAGACTACGCCGCGCTCGGTGCTGGCGCATATTTCCTGGGCCAAGAACCACATGCTTGATCCTCAGGAAGTGTATCTGCAATCGGCCGATCCCAAGACCGAGCGTGTCGCCCAGATTTACGCCGAATACAAGAAAGAACTAGCGAAGGCGAACGCGCTGGATTTCGACGATCTGTTGCTGGAAACCGTGCGGTTGCTGAAGGCCGCGTCCGCGGTTCGCGAATACTACAACCGGCGGTTTCAGTACATTCTGGTCGATGAATATCAGGACACGAATCGCCCGCAGTATGAACTGATGCGGCTGCTGGCTGGAACCCGGCACAACGTCTGCGCGGTCGGCGATGAGGATCAGTCGATCTACTCCTGGCGCGGGGCGGACATTCGCAACATTCTGGAGTTTGAAAAAGATTTTCCCGAGGCGAAGATTATTCGGCTGGAACAGAATTATCGATCGACGCAGAACATCCTGCAGGCGGCGTCGGCGGTGGTGGCGAACAATCTTAAGCGCAAGGGGAAAAATCTGTGGACGTCGCGGCAGGGCGGCACAAAGCTTGGCTATTACGAGGCGCCGGATGGCGAGAACGAGGCGCTGTTTGCCGCTGACTACATTTCAAAGTATCTGCGTGAGGCTGTGGACCAGGGCGAGAATGCGCGGGCCGCCGTGCTCTACCGCACCAATTCGCAGTCGCGGTTGTTCGAAGAGGCCATGCGCCGCTATCAGTTGAAGTATCACGTGGTGGGCGGGTTTTCGTTCTACGAGCGAGCCGAAATCAAGAACATGATTTCGTATTTGAAAGTCATTCACAACGTGGATGACTCGATCTCGCTGCTGCGAGTGATCAACACGCCGGTGCGTGGGATTGGCAAGAACACGATTGAGGTTTTGGAGCGAGTGGCGCTCGAGACCGGCGTTTCGTTGTGGGGCGCGTTAGGGGAAGCGATCAAGCGTCAGCTTCTGCCGCAGCGGGCGCTGGCGGCGCTGAAAAGTTTCAAGGGGCTGATCGAAGATGGACGGGCGATGCTGGCCGGTGTGGCGCGGGCGCCCTCGCCCGCGTCGCAGGAGAAAGAGGCAGATGTCCCGCAGGACGAAACAACGCCGCAGGAAACGGACGTTTCCTTCGACCCCACCGAAAACGACAACATTTCATTCGACTTCGGAACTACGGACCTTGACACTCCAGGTGAGACTGTCGACCAACCCGACGCGGGCGATGGCGCCCGCGCCACACTGAATGGGACTGGTGCTGACTCTGGCTTCCGCACTCCCGGCGGCGCCGCGAGTACTGGGGAACTCTTGAAGTTCCTGATCGATCGCACTGGTTACATCAAGCAACTTGAGGAGGAAGACACGCCCGAGGCTTATTCGCGGATTGAGAACCTGCGCGAACTGGTGAATGCGGCTATGGATTCGCGCGACCGGGGCGAGACTTTGGATCAGTTTCTCGATCATGCCGCGCTGGTGAGCGATGCCGACGCCTACGATGAGCAGGCCCAGATCACGCTGATGACGCTCCATGCCGCCAAGGGCCTGGAGTTTTCGCTGGTGTTTCTCTGCGGTCTGGAAGAGGGATTGTTTCCACATTCGCGGACTTTCTTGCAGCCGGACGATATTGAAGAAGAACGGCGGCTCTGTTATGTCGGCATGACGCGGGCGATGGATACGCTTGTCCTGACGCGGGCCGTGTATCGTCGGCGTTACGGGACGGATCTGCCTGAGGCCAGCGTCCCTTCACGATTTCTCGAGGAAGTGCCTACGGAGTTGGTGGAGGAGCTGGGGGGATCGCGGCGGAAGAGGGAGTCTACGCGGGCGAGGGCGCCCGCGCCACACGAGCCAGACCAGCAGGCCCACTACGCCTACGAGGACGAGGATCAGAGCAGCGCAAACTGGACCGCACGCAACACGCCGCGGAGTCCCGCAAGCGCGTACTCTGGACGCAGCTACAATTCCATTGACAACATTGCGGAGTTTTTCGCCTCGCGGGGGAAAAAATTCAGCGTCCCGAAAACGCTGGTGGAGGAACCCAAGGGCAAGAAGGGGTTCCGGCCGGGGCAGAAGGTTCGGCATCCGAAATATGGCGAAGGCACCGTTTATCATCGAGAAGGAGAAGGTGAAGAGGCCAAGATTACGGTACAATTCCCTCGCTTCGGTTTGAAGAAGCTGGTGGAGAAGTATGCCCAGCTGGAACGGGCATAGATCTACGTGGGCATGCTTACGTGGGGACAGCCGTCGCCGGGTGTCCAGCCGAGTAAAGCTCGCAGTTGATTGCGAATCATCTTAAGGAGAAATAGACAGCACTCATGGCAAACACAAAGAAACTAAGCAAGGAAGAACGCAAGAAAGCAAGACGCGCAGCGCGCAAGAAAGTGAAGGCGGAAGCGCCGCTGAAGCCGCGGGAGTACGCCCGTGGCTCAAAGAAGCGCAAAGTGAAGAAGATGGTGCGCGGCGCGGCGAAACGATAAAAGCAGCCTCGGCATTTAGCATTTGGCACTTGGCCTCTAAACATTCCGGCGTTCCCAGCGGAATGTTCACCGGCCAAAGGCTAATTGCTAGCCGCCAGGATGCGCAACTCGGGGGACAATGCCTTTGGCACAAATACCGGCGGCAAAGACGGGAGTGCAAACTTCGGGCAGCCAGCTCCTGTGCTGCAAATCCATCGACAAGCTGATTGCGGATGCGAACGAGCCAGGGAAGCGTCTCGAGAAATCTCTCGGGCCGTGGTCGCTAACCGCGCTGGGCATCGGCGCGATCATCGGTTCGGGCATATTCGTTCTCACCGGGACTGCTGCCGCTGGAGAGTATTTTAAGGCCCCGTCCATCCTGCATGCGCAGGTGCTCGACCTGATCGTGAACTTCCTGCGCGGCGGCGGCACAGCCAACGTGCTCATGCACGGACGTCCCGCGGCTGGACCCTCCATCGCCATCTCTTTCCTGCTGGTGGCCCTGGCGTGCAGCTTCGCCGGTCTATGCTATGCGGAACTGGCCTCGATGATCCCGATCGCAGGCAGTGCGTACACTTATTCTTATGCAACGCTGGGTGAAATCTTTGCCTGGATCATCGGCTGGGACCTGATTCTGGAGTACGTCGTCAGCAACGTGGTCGTGGCCATTGGGTTCAGCGCTTACACCAAGTCGCAACTGGCCGCGTTCGGCTTGAATCTGCCGGAGCGATGGTCGACTCCGGTGTGGGAGTCGGGCCACTGGACTGGCTCTTACTTCAACATTCCCGCGTTCGTCATCATTTTTATTCTCACCGTGCTGCTGGTGCGTGGAGTGCGCGAGTCTGCCAAGGCCAACAATGTGATGGTCGCCGTCAAGATCGGCGCCATTCTTATTTTCCTCATGGTAGGCGGAGCGCTGGTGAACCCCAGCAACTGGAGGCCGTTCGCGCCCTCCGGATTCGGAGGCATCGTCACCGGCGGCGCGATCGTGTTCTTCACCTACATCGGCTTCGACTCGGTTTCGACCGCGGCGGAAGAGGCGAGAAATCCCCAACGCGACTTGCCCATCGGCATTATTGGCTCGCTGATTGTGTGCACGGTGCTTTACATCGGCGTCTCGATTGTTCTGCTGGGCATGATGAAATACACAACCTTTGTCTCGGGCGCTGCGGCCCAGGCCCCGGTGGCTTACGCCCTGCAAGTGTTGGGCGCAAACCGCTGGTCGCGCTCAATCATTGTGATTGGCGCGCTGACGGGAATGATTTCGTCATTGCTGGTCTTTCAGTACGGCCAGGCCCGCATCTGGTACGCCATGTCGCGCGACGGGCTCTTTCCCAAGCTGTTCTCCGCGGTTCACCCACGCTTCAAGACGCCGCATTTGTCCACTTGGGTAGCGGGATTCGCGGTCGGTGTGCCGGCGGGAATCTTTGCCATCAGCGACGCGGCCGACCTCTCGAACATCGGCACGCTCTTCGCCTTCGTGCTGGTTTCGCTCGGAGTCATCATCCTGCGGCGGACGCAACCGGATCGCAAGCGCGTCTTCAAAGTGCCCTTCGTGCCGTGGTTCCCGCTGATTTCGATCCTATTGTGCGGCGGACTCATGACCGGACTGACCGTCATCACCTGGCTGCGGTTTGTAATCTGGCTGGGGCTCGGCCTCCTGATCTATGTCTTCTACAGCCGCCATCGCAGCGAGTTTTGCAAGAAGGCATAGTTGGTTGCGGCTAAAGGTTAGGCTGGCGTGCATGACTCGAGTAGGGGGTCATCCGAGACAATCTCGAGAGGCGCCGCTAATCGGCTACAAAGGAGTCTTCAACGCTCAGCGGACTATACCGACTTGAGCAACGGGGCAGACTGCCGGCCTCATTTTGTGGCGGCGGTTGGATTGTCATTGACCAAGCTGAAGGTGCAGAACGCTCGCGCCCAGCTTGTCACCAAAATATCCGCAAGGCTGGATAGGAAATAACAGAGCTTTGACAACTCCCTGACAAGCTGTGAAGCGTTCACCGCTACATTCAACCTCAGTTGACGAAGGTAGCTAGTACCGGCTACCTCATATTTCCATCAGAGATTAGGGAGTTCAATCATGAAATGCGTTCTCAACCTGGCACTCGCTCTGTTGCTGAGCCTATCCTTCGCGACAGCGACTGCTGCAAATGCTCAAAAGCCCACTCAACTCTTCAGCTTCCCTTGCCCGAATCAACAATCCGGCTCTTGCTCAGACGGTTACTCGCCCAATGTGCTGATCCAGGCTTCAGACGGCAATTTTTACGGCGCGGCCCAGCTTACTACGTTTGGCTCTTCCAACCCGCACGGTGGCTCGCTATTCAAAATCACGCCCAGTGGTCAATTTACGCTGCTCTTTACGTTTGCCCATAATTCCGGCGGACACTACGTGCACGGCGATAACCCCGCAACCAGCCTGGTGGAGGGCAACGACGGGTTTCTCTACGGCACCAGCTTCGAGGGCGGCGCTAACAACAGCGGCGTCTTGTTCAGAATTGGCAAGAACGGCAAGGGGTTCAAGGTTGTCCATGATTTTTGTTCCGCAGCCAACTGCGCGGATGGCAACTTGCCGATTTCCCTCATCCTGGGACAGGACGGCAATCTCTACGGGGCCACGCTGCTTGGCGGATCAAACAACGCGATTTGCCAGGCCACCGGCGGTTGCGGCACGATTTTCCGCGTTATCCCGCCCGGGACTCTCGAGACGCTGTTCGTCTTCGACGGCAGCCCTAACGTTGGCGCAGGCCCCGTCGGCCTGATGCAAGGTTCGGATGGGAATTTCTATGGGGCAGGCGGCGGCAATGTGTTTCGCTTTACCTCGGGCGGGCAATTAACGATTCTGGAGACTATCCCTCCCATGAAAGGCTTTCTTCCAACGAATGCGAGCAGTGGACTATTCCAAGCCTCCAATGGAAAGCTCTACGGCGCCCTTACGACTTATAGTCTCGACCAGCTTCAATTTTACGAGATCAGACCGTCCGGCCGCGGGTTCCATGAGTTTCCATCGTTTGGAAACCGCACCGGCACGGGCGGTTCTCCTAGCCTGATTCAAGCTTCTGATGGAAATCTGTGGAATGCGGTTCCCGTAATAGGAGGTGGCAGCGGCAGCGTCATTGCTCTATCACCCCAGAGCGGCTCGGTCGTAAAGAGCTTCTCGTTTGAGAGGACGGGTTTCGGGTTCCCCGAAGCCTCGGTGGTGCAAGCTGCTGACGGCAAGATCTATGGCACCGCCATACTGGGCGGAACCGTTTCTAATGGCCAACAAGCCAGGGGTACGGTCTGGAGCCTGGACGCCGGCTTGCCCGCGCCGAAGGCGGCGATTGCAGCCCTCGCCACCTCCAGCGGCAAGGTAGGTTCAAAGGTGACGATCCGCGGCAACAACTTTATTGGAACGAAGGCGGTAACCTTTAACGGCGTCACCGCCACGTTTAAGGTTCTCAACGTAAACTTCATCACTGCCACCGTGCCCGCAAGCGCAACCACCGGGCCGATTGCTGTGACCAACCCTGGTGGCACGACTGTAAGCAGTACGCAGTTCACTGTGCAGTAACAGCGTCCACTTTCAAAGCAGCTGAAATTGCACAACCAAACGCGTGACGTATTGCGCAGACCGCATAAAGAAAATATTGAGGGGGACGTTCTCCTTCCACTGCATTAAGAGTGGAGGGGCCGTCCCCCTCGTATTGATCCGGTCTAGACATCGTGTCGCGAAAGCGTTAAGAAATTCAAGCCACCAACGACAAATCCCTGATGCTCGCCTACTCGGAATGCACCTCGGCGGCCTGCAGCCCCTGGGCGTATAGTCGTCGTGATCGGTAACTGAGGCCAGTTGTTATTCATTAGACGAGTGGATGAGTTGTAGAATCGCTCTATGGCGTCTACTGCATCGAGCGCCTTCATCGTTTCCCTGCCCAAAGCTGAGCTGCACCTTCATCTCGAGGGTTCGGTCGATCCTCCAACTTTGCTCGAGTTGAAGAAGCGGCACGGGAAAAAAGGCACGCTCGCTGAAGTGGAACAGCTTTACCGGTACAACGACTTTACTGGATTTCTGATGGCGTTCAAGGCCGTGACTGAAGAATTGCAGACTCCCGAGGACTACGAGCTCATCACCTATCGATTGATGGAAAAGCTCAAAGCGGACAATGTGCTGCACGCCGAAGTCTACGTCTCGGTGGGAGTCTGTTTGTGGCGTAAGCAGGATTTCGATTCGATCTTCGCTGGACTGGAACGAGGGCGGGAACGCGGGGAACGCGACTTCGGAGCGTCATTGCTCTGGATCTTTGATGCGGTGCGCCAATTCGGCGTGGACAAGGCACAGCCTGTCGCCGAGTTGGCCGTGCGGTACAAAGGCCCGAGCGTGGTCGGCTTCGGCATCGGCGGAGACGAGCGGCAGGCTGCGCCGGAATTGTTCCGCGATGTCTATGCCTATGCCGCGGCAAATGGCCTTCGGCTTACCGCACACGCCGGCGAAACTGCCGGGCCGGGGTCGGTATGGGGAGCGCTCAACCTCCCAGCCGAGCGGATCGGTCACGGGTTCACGGCCTGGCAAGATCCCGAACTAGTGGAAGCGCTGTCCACCCGGCAGGTTCCGGTGGAGATTTGCATTACGAGCAACCTGCGCACCGGGATCTGCCCGACGATAGCTGAGCATCCGGTACGCAATTATTTTGATCAAGGCATAATGGTCACACTCAACACGGACGATCCCGCAATGTTCGGGACCTCTCTGAGCCGGGAATACCAACTGGCGCAGGACACCTTCGGTTTTAGCGACGAGCACTTACGCGAGCTGGCGCGTAATTCGTTCGAGGCTTCATTTCTTCCAGCGGAAAAGAAGCTTGGTTTCCTGAACTTGTTTGACGCGGCCGCGGCCAGATCCTAGCCTCTTGCCGTCCTATAAAATCAAGACTCATGACCGCTCGTGCTTTGAGGTTTTCGTGGGTGCCCGGGAAGTTCGCCGTCTGCCGGTTACGGGCCATTGCACCGCTTCCAGACTGGGCATGGAGCGGTCTCTTTAGCTCGGTTACGCGAACCGAAGATGAGCTTTCCATCGTTTGTGCTGCGGATAGCGTTCCCGAGGAACATAAGCCAAAAACTCCTTGGGTGTGCCTCAAGCTCGAAGGCCCATTTTCTTTTTCTGAGGTTGGGATTCTGGCTTCGTTCATCGGTCCTCTAGCAGAGAAGGGAGTTCCCATCTTCGCAATCTCCACTTTCGATACGGACTATGTGCTCGTCGGTGAGGACTATGCCGGAACCACGCTGCAGGCTTTGCGGGATGCGGGTCATGAGTTTTTGCCCTAGGATCAATCCTCGCCGCAATGATCCTGCCTAGCTTGCGCTTTGACGGGCGAGACGCCCGTCCTCCATTGTGGATTGTGCGAATGGCAGCCGTTCGACCCCTAAAAACCTCCGATCGATGGCGAAACCGCGAACTCGGCGGCTGCGTATGGTCTAATAGAAAGCAATCGCAAACTTCATGCCTGCCAGCCTTACAACTCTGCGCCGCCGCGTTCTAGCGCTCCACCGCAATCTTCGCGGAGCGAGCATGATTGCGCGTGCGTTCATGTCCACGGATCATCCTCTGCTGGCGCACATCATCCCCATCCGGCGCTGCAATCTGGCCTGCGAGTATTGCAACGAGTACGACGACTTCTCCAGGCCGGTTCCGACCGAGACCATGTTTGCGCGGGTGGACAAGTTGGGGGATCTCGGTACGTCGGTCATCACCATCAGTGGTGGAGAACCGCTGCTGCATCCCGAGTTGGACGAGATCATCCGCCGCATTCGTAAGCGCGGCATGATCTCGGGGCTGATTACAAACGGCTACCTGCTGGTCGCGGAGCGCATTCAGCGGCTCAATCGTGCGGGACTCGAATGGCTGCAGATCTCGATTGATAACGTCACGCCGGACGATGTGTCCAAGAAGAGCCTCAAGGTTCTGGATAAGAAGCTGGAACACCTCGCCGAGCACGCCGATTTCCACGTGAACATCAACTCCGTGGTGGGAGGGGGCGTGTGCAATCCGCAGGATGCGCTGACCATCGGTAGACGGGCACTGGAGTTGGGCTTCAGTTCGACCATCGGCATTATTCACGATGGCAGTGGACAACTGCAGCCGCTCGCCGAAGAAGAAAAGCGCGTTTATCACGAGATGAAGGCGATGGAGAAGAGCAGCTTCACCCGCATCAATGGCTTCCAGGACAACATCGCGCAGGGACGGCCCAACCAGTGGCGCTGCCGCGCTGGGGCGCGTTACCTATATATCTGCGAGGACGGGCTGGTGCACTACTGCTCCCAGCAGCGCGGCTATCCCGGAATTCCGTTGGAGAAGTACACCGTGCACGACATCCACCGCGAATACGTGACAGAGAAATCCTGCGCTCCGCACTGCACGGTCTCCTGCGTGCATCAGGTGTCGATCTTCGATTCCTGGCGCGCTCCGCAGCACGCGGTGCAGGGCGAGCCGACTACACGCGACCTGGTGCAGATCGAGTAAACGGCCCCTAAGGACATCCCTGGAACGAGACCTGGCAAAGCTGAGACGTAGCACAGCTACGTCTCTACAGGGGAGTTAGCTACTTCTTCGGCTGGGCCGTGGGCGGCAGCAGGCCATTCAGGCGGAGATACATAGCAGCAGCGCTGTAATGGTCCGCCCAATCGCTGGTAAGAGCAAAAAGGGCAAATGCCACAGTCCCTTGCCTTCCGCCGTAGAGCTCGACGGGATCGCCGAGTTTCGAATCGTCCACTTTGTTCAGGGCCGCTTCGCAATACAGGAACGACCTTGTGAGCGCTGCCAGCAGCCTGTCCTTATCGGTCTCTGGCGCGGGGCGCAACGGGGGCGGCGGCATGCTCCCGACTTTGCTGCACAGTTCAATGTTGGACATGGTCATGTGCAATACCATATGGCCGAAGGTCATCTGCGCGGGAGTGGGACTGTAGCCGAACTTATCGGCAGGCATCTCCTCGACAGCGGCGATCAGATTTTTCTGCTGGCGCGGCAACATTTCCCTCACCGTGTCGGTTACCGGATTCTTGCTCGGCGCTGCTTTCGTTTGCGCCGTTTTGTTCGGTTCGGTTTTGTTTTGCTCAGGCTTGTCCTGCCCAAAGAGAATAGCGGTCGAAGCAAGCAGTGCGAGAAGAGCAAGCATTGGTTTCATGATGTCTCCAGTGTGTCCCCAAGGATAACTCCGAATCGGCTGCTTTAGCCAGATCTGGCTGCGTGCTCGCATGATCTCCCCTTGAACGAGAAACGGATTGTAGCTCCGGTATCGGGAAAGGCACAAGCGGTCATCAGAACACTTTCCCGGAAATGCATCACGTTTGCGGAGGCTGGGCATCCTCGCCCGGCTGGACGGGCGAGACGCCCTCCATTATTTATTTCGAGGAGTCACGCCATCACTTCTGGCGTTGCTTCCAGCAAACTTCGCGTGTAGGCGTGCTGTGGCCGTTCCGTGATCTGTTCGGTTGGTCCGACCTCGACGATCTTTCCGCGATACATTACGGCGATACGAGTGGCCAGATAACGCACCACCGGCATGGAGTGCGAGATGAAGAGGTAGGTCAGGCCGAACCCGCGTTGCAGTTGTGCCATCAGATTCACGATCTGTGCCCCGACGCTGACGTCGAGAGCGGAGACCGGCTCGTCTGCCACAATGAATTTCGGGCGCAGCGCCAGGGCCCGGGCAATTCCGACTCGTTGCCGCTGGCCACCGCTGAATTCGTGCGGGAAACGGCGCATGGCGGACTGATCGAGACCCACCGCGCGGAGCAACTCGGCAACTCGTATGCGCCGGGCGGAACGACTCATGCGTTCGTGGATAATTAGCGGCTCGCTGATGACATCTTCCACCCGCATGCGGGGGTCGAGCGATCCAAAGGGATCCTGAAAGATGATCTGCATATCGCGGCGCAGGCGTCGCATCTGACCGTGACTGGCCGCGAGCAGGTCACAGCCTTCGAACACAATCTTGCCAGAGGTCGGCTCAATCAGCCGCAACACGAGGCGGCCGAGGGTGCTCTTGCCCGATCCCGACTCGCCGACCAGGCCGAGGGTTTCGCCAGATTGAATATCCAGCGAGACCTCATCGACGGCACGGACTTCGCCTCGTGCGCCTCCACCAAAAATGGATTCGCCGAGCGGAAAGACCTTGGTCAGATTGCGGATTTCGAGCAGAGGCACGAGGAGGATGGTAACAGCAAAACAAGCCACGGACTCCCCACGATTTACACGGATCAAGTCTTTGGAGCTTCTTTTCCGACAGACGATCAGTGTCAATCCGTGCAAACCTGTGGTTGGTGTTCTTCAATGCCAAGCGATCATCGGTACGGCTAACAACGCCGCAACCATGCCCAGGGCTTTCCAGCGAGTGAAGTGCTCTTTGAGGACGAAGCGGGCCAGCAGTACGGTGATCGCCGGATAGAGTGAGCTGAGCACCACGGCGGCGTCGAGACGGCCGGTCTGGCTGGCACGGATGAACAGCACGCTGCCGATGATGTCGAGGCAACCCGCCAGTGCGCCGAAAGCGATCCCACGGCGATCAAGTTCGCGCGCGCCGCGTCCGATCAGAACGATCATGCCGGTGAGAGTGAACGACGACACCTTCGACGTAGCCGCTATCCAAAACGCCGAGCCGTCACCGGCCTGCTTGATGCAGAGATAGAATCCCGCGAAGCCGATGCCTGCGAGTGCGGCCATCCCAATTCCTTCCGGATGGCTGTCGTCTTCAGTGCGCGAGATGAGCCAGATTCCTGCTGCGGCCAGTGCGAAACCGGCGATTTGGGCGGGCTGTGGCAGGCCTTCGCGGAACATTCCGAACACGGTCGGGATCGCGGCGCCCAGCAGCGCTGCCACAGGGGCGGTCAGACCCATTCTTCCCGTGGCCAGTGCGCGATAAAAGATGGCCAGCGCGCCGCCTCCGGACAAGCCCGCCACCAGCGCCCACGCGACTGCGGTGCGTGAGGGGAAGGGCGAATGAGTTGCCAGCGCCACTCCCGCCATAAGGAACAGGCCGCTGACGTGCGCGATCGCGGTGAGCAGGAATGCATTGGTGCGCCGCGCGGCGTACCCACCAACAAAATCGCTCGTGCCCCAGGAGAACACGGCGGCCAGGCTGAAGCTGGTGGGCACAGATAGCGAGGGCAGCGTCATTCGTCGTTCATTACTTTCGGAGTAAATCAGACTAGCACGCGCTAAGATATTCCAGGCGTGCAATCCCACTCTAGTATTACAGGATGAGGCAACTGATGCCGGTGGCGCAGCATTTGATGGGGGGCGAGTCTAGCTGACTTTTTGCGGCGTGGAAGCTGCCTCGGGAATTTCCGCAGCTAGCTTTTCCAGCAGGGTTTCGAGATGACCCAGCACTTCCTCGGCGACGGTTGCCTTCAGCGGGAATTTCAGCATCCCGTCCGGTGTGAATTGCGCGCCGCGCTGTGAGGAGACGAATCGCGCCAGCTTCCCCGGATCGACTCCGGCATTTGGACGGAACTTGATGGTCACAAGGTCGCGCTTGCGCTCGATCGCGTTCACGCCCACCCGCACCGCCAGTAGCTTGAGTGAGGCGTAGTCGAGCAGGTTGCGCACCGGGGCGGGGGGCTCGCCGTAGCGGTCTTCGAGTTCGGCGCCGACGTCACTCAGTTGCGACTCGGTTTCGACTCCGGCAACTCGCTTGTACATTCGCAGTCGCTGGTTCTCCTCTGGAATGTAGTTTACCGGGATGCGAATATTGAGACCGAGGTTGAGCTGCGTCTCGGCCTCATCCGGTGCGGCCTCGCCCTTCATCTCACGGACGGCGCGATCGAGCATCTGCGTATACAACTCGAACCCGATGGCTTCAATATGCCCGCTCTGTTCTCCGCCCAGCAGATTCCCGGCGCCGCGGAGTTCAAGGTCCAGAGCCGCGATCTTGAAGCCGGCGCCAAGGTCGGAAAACTCTTTCAGGGCGGCCAGGCGTCTGCGCGCAATCGGCGTGAGCTCGATGTCCGCCGGAATCAGCAAGTAGGCATAGGCTCTGCGATTCGACCGCCCCACGCGTCCGCGCAACTGGTAGAGCTCGGAGAGCCCAAAGCGATCGGCGCGATTGATGACGATCGTATTGCAGAGCGGGATGTCGAGACCGTTCTCGATGATGGTGGTAGCCACCAGAATATCGGCCTGGTGATGCATGAACTTCAGCATCACCTTTTCCAGCTCTCCTTCCGACATCTGGCCGTGTCCCACTATAATGCGCGCCCGCGGGACCAATTCCTGCAATTTTGCCGCGATCTCCCATATGCTTTCCACCCGGTTGTGTACGAAATATACCTGGCCGCCGCGGTCGAGTTCCTGCTCGAGCGACGACTGAATCAGCTTCTCGTCCCAGCTTGCCACCACGGTTTGGATCGCGATGCGGTCCTTGGGCGGAGTCTCGATCACGCTCATATCGCGCATCCCAACCAAAGACATGTGCAACGTTCGCGGGATGGGAGTAGCGGACATGGTAAGAACATCGACTTCTTTCCGCATCTGCTTCAGCCGTTCTTTGTGACGCACTCCGAAGCGCTGCTCCTCATCCACCACCAGCAAGCCAAGGTCCGTAAACTTGATGTCCTTCGAAAGCAGGCGGTGCGTGCCAATCAGGATGTCCACCTTGCCGGCTTCGACCTTTTGCAGAATCTCCTTCTGCTGTTTCGCAGTCCGAAAACGGCTGATCATTTCGATCTTGACGGGAAATGCCGCAAAGCGCTGCTTGAAAGTTTCGGAATGCTGAAAAGCGAGCACCGTTGTAGGCGCAAGCACAGCGACTTGCTTATTGTCATTGACGGCCTTGAACGCGGCCCGCATGGCAATTTCCGTCTTGCCATAGCCGACGTCGCCGCACAACAGACGGTCCATGGGTTGCGACGACTCCATATCGCGCTTTACATCGGTGATCGCGAGATCCTGATCTTCGGTCTCCGTGAATTCGAAAGCATCCTCGAACTCGTGCATCCATTGATTGTCGGCCGAGAACGCAAAACCCTTAGCAGCTCTTCTCTCCGCATAAAGTTTGAGCAGTTCGTCGGCCATGTCTTTCATGGCCTTGCGTACGCGAGCCTTCGTTTTGGCCCACGCGGCTGTACCCAGATGGCTGAGCGGCGGTTTCGCACCTTCCGACGATCGATACTTCTGAATCAGGTCGAGCCGCGTGAGCGGAACATAAAGCCGCGCCCCTTCCGCATACTCCAGCAGCATGAACTCGGCGTTGCCATCGCCCTGATTAATTTCCTTTAGCCCCAAATATTGCCCAATCCCGTGCTCGACGTGGACTACGTAGTCGCCCACTTGCAAGTCACGGAAGTCGGAAAGGAAGGCGGAAACTTTGGACTTCGTGCGCTGCGGACGCGATACCACCGACTCCGACTCATCGAACAGATCTCGAGAGCCCAGAATCGCCAAGTGAGCTTCGGGCAATATGACGCCGTCCGGCACATAGGCTTTGACCAGCGTACTGGTGAGTATCTCGCCGGCGAAATAGGCGGTTTCGTCGGCGTAACTTTCTCCGCCGCGAGTGCGGCTGCCTAAGCGAAAGGAGAGGCTGTACTCGCTGAAGACGTCGGCCAGGCGCTCCACCTCGCCGATATTCGGGACAGCGATCAGCACGCGATTCTGTTCGCCGAGTTGCTTCTTGACCTCCTGCAGCATTGCCGGAACCGCGCCATGAAAGCGCTGCGCCGGCTGCGAATGGAAAGTGACCGCCTCGGCTTCGCCGGGACGCGCGATTTCGAGGTGCTCGATGGACGCTCCGGGAAGGCTGGCCAGTTTCTGCCACCAATCGTCGGGAGGAAGGTACAGATCGGTAGGCCGCACCAGATTGCCGACCTCGCTGCGTTCGTGCGCCTCCTCGATTCGTGACCAGGTGTGATCAAACTCTTTCTTCACGCTATCGGGTTCGTCCACCAGAACCACAGCTTGAGGGATCAGGTCGAAGACGGTGCGGTCCGCCCCCGCAACTGGTGCGTAGAACTCCCAGCCGGGAAATACGCTGACGCCGCCGGAGCGCACGGCTTGCTCCATAACCTCTTCCGCGCCGGTGATGCGCTTTCCCGACAAGCGGACGTGAATCGCGCCCAGCAGATCGTCGCTGATCGGAGTCTCTGTAAGGGGAAGCAGCAGCGCTTCGTCGACCGGAGTGGATGACCGCTGAGTCGCAGGGTCGAACTTGCGGATGGACTCGACCTCGTCGCCAAAGAACTCCATGCGCAGCGGACGGTCAGCCTCGGGCGAGTACACGTCGAGAATGCCGCCACGTATGGCGTACTCGCCAGGCATTTCCACCACGTCGGTCGAGGCGTAACCGACGGTGTTGAGGTGGCGCAGCAACGGCTCAGTGTCGAGCGCCTCGCCCCGCCGAACCATTCGCGCCAGATCGGCATAGTATTCCGCGGAACGAAGACGAAGAGCAGTCGCCCCAATTGGCGAAACCAGAATAGACACGGCGCCGGTGGCAATTTTCCAAAGCGCGACGGCGCGTTCTTCCTGGATCTCGGGATGCGGTGAGAGATTCTGGAATGGCAAGACGTCGCGCGTCGGCAGCGAGACCACGGAATCCGGGTCGTTCCCGCCAATCAGTTCGTGGAAAGCCTGCAAGACCGGGACGAACTCTTCGGCTACGCGGTTGTCGGGAACCACCACGATGAATGGGCGTCCAGCGGTCTTCTGCAGTAAGACCAGAAGCAGCGCTTTCGCGGTGGGAGTGAGTCCGGAAACACGTATCCGCCCCGTGCCCTCTCGGAGGTGGGAGGCTACACGTAAAAAGGCAGGCAATTTTTCCACGTCCGCGAATAGATCGCGGACGAAAGGCAAGACCATCGCCTTTGATTCTAACAGGAGATCCATGGAGGTGAATTTAGCTCGACCCAGACGGGCGAGTCGCCCGTCTCCACACGAGCATCCGTCCCACACGAGCGGATTGCAATCATCCCCGCAGTAACGGCCGGGTCAGGCACGTCGGGCCGCCACTGCCGTTGATGCAGAGCTCAGAGCCACGGAAGGTTCGCACATCAAATCCCGCCGCACGCAGCTTCTCATTCGTCTTTGCGTTTTCTTCCAAGGCCAGCAGACGTTTCTCTCCCAACGAGAGTACGTTGCAGGCCAGCGTCTCCCGCTCGGAGTAGTCGATCTCGATGAATTCGTAGCCTCGCGCTTTCAGTAGCTCCACGGTTTCCACGGCAAGCCAGGGCAAATCTACCAGCGCGGTATGTTCATCGAGTAAGCTGATCAGCGACATCAAATGCAGGCAGGCCGAAGGGCCCGGGCCGTGAGGCAGCGGTGCGGAAAGAACCTCCACGCCTTTAGGCGCGAGTAGTGCGCGCATTTGCTGGATGCCTTGCGCGTTCGTGCGATAGCCATGGCCGATGAGCAACGTCTTGGCGTCAAGCCACACCATGTCCCCAGCCTCCGTTGTGCCGGGAGCCGTAATCTTGGCGAGCATCGGAATGCCCAGGATGTGGCAGAAAGACCCATGATGCTTGCCTTCGGGAACGCGGTTCGTTTTGCCGGGACGCATCAGGATCAAGCCAAAGTCAGTCGGCAACGACGCATCGTGGGCATAGACAGCATCGAGGGAAAGTTCCATGGCCGGGGGGATATCCTCAACTTCCGCGCCGCACGCTTCCAATTCGCGACACAGAGACTCATGCTGCGCCTGAGCCATCGCGAAATCCGGTGGATGAACGAAGCCCAGTTCCCGCCAGCGGGCGGCCCGCTCGGGTTGGTGCCAGCAGGCTGTGCGCGGTGAACACACGAGCACGCGTTTCAGCACGCCTACCATGGAATGGCCGTTGAAACGGGTTTCGGTTGTTGGGGGCATCGTGTCCGCAACTAATTTTTCGAAGCCACCGGCCATAAAGGAAATCTAAACTGGTGCCATGGCAAAAGCAATATGGGAAGGCATCGTCCTCGCCGAATCCGACCAATGCGTGGAAGTGGAAGGCAACCAATATTTCCCGCCTGACACCATTAAACAGGAATACTTCAAACCCAGCGCGGCTCACACGGTTTGTCCCTGGAAGGGCACAGCCAGCTACTACGACCTCGAGGTGAACGGCAAACGGAATCAGGGAGCCGCATGGTACTACCCCGAGCCGAAACCGGCGGCCAATCAGATCAAGGGATACGTGGCGTTCTGGAAGGGCGTGAAGGTCGAGAGGTAGCTGTCGAGTTGCTCGACATGGACGGGCAAAAGACCCGTCCCCGCACGAGTTCTTAGAATTCCAGGTGGAAGCGGAAGCCCGCCACCAGCACCGGGCCACGATCACGGTTGTATCCGGGATTGTTGATGTGCTGCAGATCAGGGCCAACGAAGACTCCTCGCCACACGTGCGCGGTGTAGTAACTTTCGAAGATATTTTCCCGTCCGTAGTTCAGGGCCCCGTCGCCGAGCAGAAAGCCGCGCCCGTCCAACTTCAGATAATGCTGGTGATCCGCTGAGATTCCATTGGAAACGAACACTGCGCCGACTTTATCCAGCTTGCGATGCCAGGCATTCCCGGTCAGATCGGCGCCGAACTGTACGGTCTCATCGACTTCCGTATAAGCATAGGACTCGTGCTGACCTTCGTTCCATCCCCAGCGAGCGAAACCGCGCAGGTAATGCGCAAAGTCCTGCTCAAGGTTCACGCCGAATCCGTACTTCACTGTAGTTTGCAGCGGATGGGCGGTGATGTCGGGTACGGCAGTTTTTCCAGCCAGGAAGTTATTGACCGCGTCTCGATAAACGCCCATGTTGGCGTGATTGACGAACGATAATAATCGCACCGCGGTCATGCGCTCTTTCCAAAGCTTGGGATACAGCGTCAACTCGAAGTTTTCTGCATGGGCCCGGTGAAGATTCCACACCAGGTCGATCCCGTTGGCGACCTTTGGCATCAGTGCCTCTGAGAACTGGAACCCCCAGTTGCGGTCGTAATACGCTGCCGTAATGCCAAACGTGTAGCCTCGAGTGTCGGCGGCATAGTCGTAGGCGCCGTTGTTGTCCACGGTCCAGTTCATGAACTGGAAATGACTATCGCTGCCCGCCGCGTTGGTATCGAAAAAGTCCGCTATGCCGAACTTTCCCGCTCGCAGCTCCAGTCGGTGGACCGGCAGGCGGGTTGCCAGTTCGAGCGGCCCACGTTCGGCTTCCACGGTTTCAGTGCTGAGCGGAATAATCTGGCGCACCATGGCGCGAGCGATATACGGCGCTTTGGAAAGCAGCGGATTGCGGACCACGTCGAGGTTAGTGAACCCTGCAAGGCCAAGCCCGTCGCTGAGACCGCCGCCGCTGGCTTCCTCCACGTCGAGGTAAACCTCGGTCGTATCACGAAGCTGGTAACCAAGAAACAGCGTGGAGATATTCGATATCGCGTTTCTGGATTCGTGAGTAAGGCTGTTCGGTCCGCTGTACTTCGCGTGGAAGGACGGATGATATTGGAAAATGATGTTGTCCTGGCCAGAGATCCAGTAGCGCGCAGTCTGTGAATGTGGAAACATGGGATCGCCGGCGGATTGATCGGCGTCAGTGACTGGCTCGTTGTCCGATCCATGAGAAACGGCCGGGGCTTGGGCATGTGCGAGAGCCGTCCAGAGGGCAACGGCAGCCATCCAGAAACCGAGCGCTGGCCGGTGTTGTGCATGAGCCTCGAATTGGGCGTTCTGCTTTCTCATCTCATCTGTTCCGAATCACCGGGTTTGCTGGCTAACAGAATATTTAAAACTTTTTGGCGTGGCTTCCTAAATCCATCCTCGGGTTATAAGTTAACGTAAGTATATAACAAGTAATAAACCATAGTTAACAACACAAGAACGTCAACGTAGATGCATCGACTCCGCTGCTTCACGCCAGACTTGCGCGCTCCGAGCCTGCTGTCTTTATGAATGTATCTGTTCCACGAAGCCGACTGGTCAATAACGGTTTTGCAATGGCAATCGGAAAGCATCGAGGTCGGAAATCGCCGGCACTTGACATTTGTATCATACCCCCCTATAGTATAGTCAAGAAGAAATGTCACACACTATCCGAGAAAAAGAGAAGCTGGTTTTACGCATCCGGCGCATTCGTGGCCAGATCGAGGCCGTGGAGCGAGCTCTCACTTCCGATCAAGACTGTTCTGACGTTCTGCAACTCATCACGGCTGCACGCGGAGCCATGAACAGCCTCATGGCGGAGTTGGTAGAAGACCATGTCCGCTTTCACGTGCTGGATCCGAACAAAAAACCCAGCTCGGAACAGGCCCTCGCAGCCGACGAACTGGTCGACATCATCCGTTCTTATTTGAAGTGAGTTGACGCAGAGAGAAATCCGCCACAAGAGCAACGCGACTAACCAAAATACCAACCCAAAATAAAATCAGGACAGCTCGGAGCCCCCGAAGCTGTCCTTAAGACCCTCCCGGTTAGAAGGGCGTGTACTGAAGAGAGAGTATCCAGAACGTGTTTCAGGACTGTTGCGAGACTGTAAATATCCGGTGAATTCCGTCGCCTCGCTTGACGGCGAAGGAAGTCATGGCTCTTAGCACGCAAGGTCCGCCCGCTTCCGCTCCCCGCTGTTACCATAATATGACCAGTTTCCTTTCGGAGAGCCCATGGCCCGCAAAATGGACATGTCCCGCAAGCTGCAGCAGCGCGCCGAGCTGATGATTCCCGGCGGCGTCAATTCACCGGTACGCGCTTTTCGTTCCGTTGGCGGCGACGCGCCTTTCATCCTGCGCGGGCAGGGTTCCCATATTTTCGATGCCGATGGCAACGAGTACATCGACTATGTGGGATCGTGGGGGCCGCTCATTCTCGGACACGCTCCGTCCAAGGTGATCGAGGCCATTATGGACGCCGCATGCAACGGCACCAGCTTCGGCGCTTCCACTCCCGCCGAGGCCGACCTTGCCGAAATTGTGCTTTCCGCGTTCCCCCATATGCAGAAAGTACGCTTCGTCAATTCGGGCACCGAAGCAACCATGTCGTCCATCCGCCTGGCACGTGCCTACACCAAGCGCAAGTACATTGTGAAATTTGAGGGCTGCTATCACGGACACGCCGATGCCCTTTTGGTTAAAGCTGGCTCGGGCATTGCCACCCTGGGGATCCCGGGCTCGGCCGGCGTCCCGGAAGAATTCATTCAGTTCACTCTCGCATTGCCTTTCAATGACACCGACGCACTCGAACACGCATTCAAGAAGTTTAAGCATGAGATCGCCTGCGTGATCGTCGAACCAGTCGTGGGGAACATGGGTTGCGTGCCGGCGTCAGGCGGATATCTGGCAGCCCTGCGTTTAATCACCCAGCGGGAAAGGAGTGTGCTTATTTTTGACGAAGTCATGACCGGATTCCGCGTGGCCTTCGGCGGCGCCCAGGAACTTTACGGAGTGACGCCGGACCTGACCACGATGGGCAAGATTATTGGCGGCGGACTTCCGGTCGGAGCCTACGGCGGTCCTTCCGAGATCATGAACCTGGTGGCGCCGCTCGGGCCCATGTATCAGGCGGGCACCCTCTCGGGGAATCCGCTGGCCATGGCCGCCGGTTTGGCAACGCTGCGTCATTTGCGGGAACACAAACAAGAAATTTATCCACATCTTGACAAGCTCAGCGGAGAACTGGTGGACGGGGTGGCGGCTGCAGCGAAAGATGCGGGCGTGACTCTCTGCCATAACCGCGTGGGTTCCATGTTCACCTGGTTCTTTATTCCGGGTCCGGTGACGGATTGGGATTCGGCCGCGAAGTCCGACACCGAATCCTTCGGCCGCTTCTTCCGCGCCATGCTGGACAATGGCGTCTATCTGCCGCCGTCGCAGTTCGAAGCCGCGTTTCTAAGCACGGCCCACACCGAAGAAGACATCCAGCGGACGATCAACGTAGCCAAGCAGGCATTTGCATCGGTGCATGCCTAGCCGTCGAGGTTTGTCGACCTGGCTCGTGTGGGACTGGGCCTCCGACCCGGTCAGCCGGTGCAGAGCTGGGTTTATCTGAGAGCTGATTGCTGAGAGCTAACGGCTCGCTGCCCCATCATCTCCGGAACTGTCACGAATTCGTATCCTTCAGACTTGAACCGGGCGATCAGGCGATCCGTCGCGATCACCGTTTGCGAACGATCCGCGCCAAACGACTCGTGGCCGCCATCGTGTAACAGGATCACATCGCCGCCGCGGATCTTCCCGCGTACCCTCTGCTCGATGTACTCCGCTGGCTTTCCTTTCCAGTCCCGACCGGCTACGTTCCACATCGCCGGCTCCAGCCCTAGGGCTCGCGCGATTTTCAGCGTGCCCGGCCGGCGTCCGCCAAACGGAGGACGAAACAGCCGGGAATGCTCTCCCACCGCATCGCTCAACGCCTGCTCGCAATCTCGCAATTGCATCTTGGTCTCGCGCGCGGAAGCAAAAATCAGATTGGGATGGCTGAAGGTATGATTCGCGACCACGTGCCCAGCCCGCACCAGCTTGCGCGCGATATCCGGCCTCTGCCTCACGAAGCGCCCGATGAGAAAAAACGTTGCCTTCACATTTTGCCGGGCAAGAACCTCCAGCAAACGCAGAGTGTGCGGGTCGTTGGGACCATCGTCATAAGTCAGCGCCAGTTGCTTGGTTCCACGCTTGAGCCCAGTAAACGTTCGCCCAAACCACTGCCCCGTCGGAGACTTGGACTGATAGCCCAAAGCAACCGCCGCTACAGCAACACCAGCCCCGAATGCGAAGCTACCCATAATGCCGCGATTGTAAATTGTTTCTCTGTGCCTCTGGGTCTCTGTGGTGAAAACGGGGGTTACTATTCCCTCAATTGCGCACAAAGCTCTGCCGGGATATCCTGCCATTCGAAGCCCGAGCCCTCTAGCCCATGGCCAATCTTTTCGAACTGCCCCGCTACATCGCAGTGGAAGGTCCCATACGCGTCGGAAAAAGCACGCTGACGCGGATTCTGGCTGAGCGTCTCAACGCGCAGCGCGTCATGGAAACCGAGGACAACCCCTTTCTGCGCGCCTTTTACGACGGCGAACGCGGCGCCGGATTCCAGGCGCAGTTCGCTTTTCTGATCCGCCGCTTCGAACAGCTCCGGGCGCTCGACCTGGGACCACGCTCCCAGAAATCCGTGGTCACGGACTTCGTCTTTGAAAAAGACAAACTCTTCGCCTGCCTCAACCTCACCGACCAGGAACTCGAAACCTACAACCGTTATTACAACCACTTTCGCGAACAGCTCCCCACGCCCGACCTGGTCATCTATTTGCAGGCCACTCCCGAGGTTCTGAAAAAACGCCTGAAGAAAAAGAATGCGCCGGGAGAGAAGGCGATCAACGAGGAATATCTGGAAGAAGTGATCAAGGCCTACGAACACTTTTTCTTTCATTACACGTCATCCGATCTCCTGATTGTGAACACCTCGGAAATTGATTTTGTGGAGCGCAACGAAGACTTGCAGGAGCTGCTCCGGAAAGTTTCCGCCCCGATTAAAGGGACGCAATACTTCCTGCCGCTGGGAAATCAGGACGCGGCCAGCGCGTAGAAAATCGTTCGCTAGTCCATGGTCGTTAATGGTTCGCTGCCGACTTATCTTTTTGCCAATAAGCCTATTGTTTTCTGTGGCCTGATAACTTTTCTAACCATCGATTAACGGCTATCGACGAACCACCCGTTCCGGGGCTACAATAGCCCGAGCAGTATCCAAGATGCGTACGGGCTCTATCCGCCGAGGCGGAGGGGCACTGGAGGACATCGTGAGTCTCACCCCAATCGGCGGACCTCGCCATAAGATTACTGTCGCTTCCCTTCGAGAGAAGAAACTTCAACATCAACCCATCACCTGCCTGACCGCCTACGACTATGCCAGCGCGCGCTTGGTGGACGAGGCTTCCATCGACATTGTTCTGGTCGGCGACTCCCTAGCCATGACCATGCTCGGTTACCCGGACACGCTCTCGGTCACGGTGGATGAAATGCTTCACCACACAAAGGCGGTGCGGCGGGGCGTGAAACACGCGCTGCTCGTGGCCGACATGCCGTACGGCTCCTACCACGTCGGCGCGGACGACGCGGTGCGAAACGCAGCCCGCTTCATGAAAGAAGCTGGCGCCGAGGCGGTGAAGATCGAGGGCGGCGAGAAACGCGCCGACCTTATTCGCCGCGTGATCGACGCCGAAATTCCCGTGGCTGGCCACATCGGGCTGACTCCGCAGTCGGTGAACGTCATGGGCGGCTACAAGGTTCAAGGCAAGTCGCTGGCGGAGATCGAACAGCTCATGCGCGATGCCGTTGCGCTGGATCGAGCGGGCGTAGCCTTCCTGGTTCTCGAAGGCATTCCGCGCGAAGTCGCAGGCATGATCACGGCGGAAGTTGCGACTCCAACCATCGGCATTGGCGCGGGCCCGGAGTGCGATGGCCAGGTGCTCGTCTTTCACGACATTCTGAATCTGACCCTTGCCCCAGCAGCCAAGTTCGTTCGCCGCTATGGGGATGCGGCCGCGCTCATTACGGACGCCGTGCAGTCCTACCGCGAGGACGTGATCTCGCATCAGTATCCAGCGGATAGCGAGTCGTATCATTTGTCGAAGGAAACGCAGCAGGCGCTCGAGACAGTGCTGGAACGGAAACGGGGGATGCGCCGATAGAGACCGCTGGAATGAGATATCTGCGTCTAAGTATTTTGGCCGTGAGCCTTGCCCTGCTCGCTTCCTGCGCCAAGCCGCCCAGAGTACCAAAGGAAACGGTACCAGAGGAAACGGCTGCGGCGACCAGCCCGGAGGCTCGAATCCAACATGTCCCGCCCGCCGATCCGCAAAAATACGCTGGCATGCGGGATATGAAGGCCTGGCGAAATCCGTACCTGATCGTCAGAGTAGACGGCGTTGGAGTGCTGGACGTGGGCAACAATGAACAGCAGATCGTCGACCCAGACAAATTGTCCGAAGCGCTTGCTAAGCTGCCCGGCTCGGCTTGGCCCTATGGGCGCGTAGTTGCGATTCAAGAGATTAGTGCGGCCAGTTCTGAGGAAGACAAAGCAAAGCTTCGAAAGAACAGGGCATTGGTCGCCGGCGCATTGGAAAGCATGCAGGTACTCATAAACTGGGTTCCGTCCGCCTGAGAGCCGAAAGCCCACGCCGCGCGATGAAAATCTGCAAGACGATCGACGACATGCGCGCCGCCTCGCGTTCGGCGCGCCGCGCGGGGAAACGTTTGGGCTTCGTTCCCACCATGGGCGCGTTGCACGAAGGCCATCTCTCGCTGGTGCGCGCAGCCAAGGCAAAATGCAATGTGGTGGCCGTCTCCATCTTTGTAAATCCTCTACAATTCGGGCCAAGTGAGGACTTGGGGAAATATCCGCGCACCTTCGGACGCGATGCTGAGTTGCTGGAAAAAGAAGCCGTGGATATTCTCTTCGTACCCGCGTCGGAAGAAATGTATCCCGGGGGAGCCGTCACCTATGTCACGGTCGAAGGTCTGAGCGAAAAGCTGTGCGGCAAGTCGCGTCCGGGACACTTCCGTGGCGTGACCACGGTTGTCGCCAAGCTCTTCCACATCGTCGAACCTGACATGGCCTTCTTCGGACAGAAAGATGCAGCTCAGACCACCATCATCCACCGCATGGTACGAGACTTGAATCTGCCGGTCGAGATCGTCGTTTGCCCTATCGTGCGCGAACGAGATGGCCTGGCGATGAGCTCGCGTAATGCCTACCTCAGCTCGCAAGAGCGGAAATCCGCGCTCGTCCTGCATCTTTCATTGACCGAGGTGAGAAATCGATTCGATCAAGGCGAGCGGAATGCAGCCAACCTGATTGAAGCGGGAAAACAAGTGTTGGCGCCGGAACCCGCCGTGCGCCTGGACTACTTCGAGATTGTGGATCCCGCCACGCTCGATCCCACGCAAGAGCTTACGGGCAGTGCGCTCGTTGCCATCGCCGCCTTTGTGGGAAACACCCGGCTGATCGACAATATGCTGCTGCCCAAACCGCGCAGCTGAGAAAGAGCAGTGTAGGCGCGGGCGTCTCGCCCGTGTTTTCGTCACAAAGGTACACGACAAATGCGCGGGAGCTAGTGATTTGGCAGGTTCCGGATTTTCGGTCCTGAGACGAACTCATTCCCGGCAATCACGTATCGCAGCGGAAGCCCGGCCGCTTTGGTGATCCCGATTCGCGGGGTTGTCAGAATACGACGAACGCGATATCCATCATCCACAATGAAGAGGTCGGACCGCGCGCTGGTCAGGTCTTTCCCGTTGTCCCTTTCGCGCGTGATGCCGAACGCCTCGGCCAAACGCCCGGGCCCACTGGTCAACTTGTGCAGATCGCGAGTGCCGTTGATAGATACGCCTCGTGACGCCGCCATCTCTTCGATCCCAGCCAGCGGTTCGAGCGCGCGAAACAGAATCCCGCCGGCCACCCCGTCGGGCAAACACGATAGATTCAGGCAGTAGTGATTGCCATAGATGAAATAGACGTAGGCATAGCCGGGCGGGCCAAACAGCACGGCGTTGCGCGGCGTGCGGCCAGCAAACGAGTGCGCGGCGGGATCGTTTTCTCCCAGGTAGGCTTCGACCTCCACGATCCGGGCGGTCCGAAGCTGCCTTCCTTTTCTCCGCACCAGCACCTTGCCGAGCAATTCGCGGCTAACCCGGCGCGGATCGCGATCATAGAATTCGCGCGACAACGGACTTCGAAGGGCAATGGGAGTAGTCAAAATCCAACCGTCCTGCATTTCACGTCCGGTTTCCAAAAGGCCAATCCGATCATGGAACTTCCGTCACAAGACTCTGAACCTGATTTTGCCTATTGTGATGGAAAGTAGCTGACCCTTCAATCGACCCACTCATACTTTTAGGAGAGTCTATGCTCGGCAAAAAGATTGCTTTAGTGCTGTTGCTGCTCGTAACCGCCGCCGTGGCGGACACCATTCCTTCGGGCGCCAAGCTGAGTGTGCGCCTCGACTCGGGAATCAACTCGCGAACCGCCAAGACTGGTCAAACCTTTCATGGAACATTAGCCCGCGGCCTGGTCGTCAATGGCAAGAACATTGCCGAGGCGGGCGCACCCGTCAAAGGCAAGGTAACCCACGCGAAGTCCAGTGGACGCCTGCACGATCCCGGCGAACTCACGCTGAGGCTCACTTCGATGGAGATTCATGACAAGGCAGTTCCGATCGCAACCACCGCTTACCGCGCCAAGGGCAAGAGCCACACCAAGGGCAACGTCGAGAAGATCGGTGGCGGGGCGGCTGCTGGCGCTCTCATCGGTGGGCTGGCGGGAGGCGGGAAAGGCGCGCTGATCGGCACAGCCGTGGGCGCAGGCGCTGGAACGGGAGTTGCGGCTGCGACTGGGAAGGAAGAAGCCTCGGTTCCCGCCGAAGCGGCTCTGACCTTTACGACCACTGCGGCCGCGACGGTAAAATAGAATTAATTGCACTGACGGAAAGTGAAGCGTTGCCATTTTCAAAGTTCGGCCTAGCATAGCCACTGCGTTAACGCTACGAACTGCCGATCAGGACTCCGGTGGCGAAGACCAGGGCTCCCCCTAACGCCACCTGCATTGCGGCGGAAACGGTGGGCGTGTCCATGTAGCGGTGACGGATCCAGGTGATGACGCCGAGTTCCACTATGACGACCACGAAGGCGACGGCCAGCGCCAAGTGGAAGCTCGGAAGCAGAAACGGAAGAGTGTGGCCAACTCCGCCCAACGCGGTCATGGCGCCGCAGATTAATCCGCGAACCCAGGGATGACCGCGGCCGGTGAGGCTTCCATCGTCCGACAGCGCCTCGGCGAATCCCATGCTGATGCCCGCGCCGACGGAAGCTGCCATGCCAACCAGGAACGCGTCCCAACTTTTGTGCGTCGCGAATGCGGCAGCGAAGACCGGCGCCAGCGTGGACACGGAGCCATCCATCAAACCGACAAGGCCCGGCTGTACGATCTGCAGAACGAAAAGCTGGCGGCGCGCCCTCTCTTCGTCTTGCTTAACATCAGGGCTCAACTCTTCTTCTTTCAACTCCTGAGCGCGGTCTTCGTGGGCGCGCTCTTCCTGGGCCAGGTCATCGAGCAGTTGGCGGATGCTGGCGTCCCCGGTTCGTCCTGCGGCTTTCTCGTAGAACCTGCGGGTTTCGACTTCGATGGCACTAGCTTCCTTGCGCACGAGGTCGAGGCCAAGCGGTCGCGTCAACCAGACCGGCGTTCGTTGGACAAAACCTTTTACGTCGTGGCGGCGAATTAGGGGGATGTGTTCTCCGAACTTCTGGCGATATAGTTCAATCAGTCTTCGCCGGTGTCCGGATTCTTCGTCGCGCATGCCATCGAACACGGCGGCGGAGGCGGGGAAGTCCTGGCGTAAACCTTCGGCGAAATCGGCGAAGATGCGCTCATCTTCTTCTTCCAGTGAAATGGCCAACGCCAGAATTTCGCGTTGGGTAAGATTCTCGAAGTTCTTCATGGCGGATAGTGTAATCGGACGGGACGATCTGTGCATTACCAGTCAAATACACAGATCAGTTATAGATGGATGACAGCGTGAACTTGCGGTGCTACCACACCAGGAGCTCTCTGTAAGACTGAGCCACGTGTTTACCATAGGCTTAAGGCTATATACCCCAAAAAGTGGGTTTTCTCGCTAGATCTATGAAAACAAAGGAACTGTTTTGGAGATACCCTTGTAAAATATCCCTTCTAAAGGACTTACGCTTGGGATACCCCAAAGTATGCCTATCGCGGCATTGTGCCTCGGGTCGGGCTTGCACGTGCGGGGACGCGCACGCCTACACGATCTCGAAATTGTCAAAGAGCTGGAAAAGCCAGCGCTGTTATCAAACAGCTAACGTTCTTGTTAACAGGTTAGCTTGGTGGGGATGCCAGGTCAAGCAAAAAATCAGGGGAACCGGGTTGCCTATGCCCTCGTATATAACATCGTGGACAAGTGGGATAACGAATTTTGGGATGCTTCGTCTAACCCACGTAACCGATTGAGGAGCAGCCACATGGGTTCCGAAAAAGCGTGGTACTGGATAGCGGTAGGCGTACTGGCTCTGTTCGTCAGCAATAACTTCGCGGCCCGGCATGAGGGTGAAGTCCGCTGCCTCGCCAGCCGGTCGCTGGCCGCCGTCGAGCAGGTTTCCGGTCACGCAGCCAAGTTCATGGCGATGGCGGAACTGATGCTTGGCCGAGGTGAGACCCGCTTTGTCCGTACACAGACGGTGCTGGCCGGTGCTCAGACTCGGCTGGCGTCTGTGCAGACCGCGATCGCGCGCCATGAGGCCGCCTTCGCCCGGGTTCAGGCCGAGCACGCCCAAATGGTCACTATGCAACAGCTGGGCCGCACAGTGGTTTGCCCGCGGCAGAATCTAAGGATAGTGATCCCCGAGCTGCCTTCGATGCGGACTGACGGAACGATTTAGCCTCAGCAATCCGTTTCCGGCGGTTCTCGCAGGCCGAGACTATGGGCTGAGCTGGAACACCAAGCCGGCACCGTAGGCACCGCCGCTGTAGGCAGAACCATAGAGATTCCCATCGCTGCCCGGGGTCAAGGCATTGGGTTGGCTCCCGCGACTGGGGCCTATGAAAGTCTCAATCACTGTTTCGATCCAGGTTCCGTCAAAGTTCTGCATCAACTCGAATGCAGTGCCATTGCCGTATGTACCGCCTCCGTACGTCGTGCCGTAAAGGTTCCCTTTGCTGTCGAAGATCACGGCAGCACTCGGATAAATCCCCTCATGACCGTTGTCCCTGAACCTGTGCAGCACCAGTTCATCCCACTTTCCATCAGACATATGCTTCAGTTCGAAGACCAGGCCACATCCATCCTGGCATCCCTGCCCACCACCTTCAATGGTCGTGCCGTAGAGATTGCCTGCTTGGTTGACAATAACGCCAGCGACGGGAAGATATCCATCGGCCCCCCCGGTAAAGCCATGGAGGACACTTTCCTTCCAATGACGACCCAAATGCTTCATCTGGAAAACAGTACCTGCACCGTAAATACCACCACCTTCGGTTGTACCGTAGAGGTTACCCGCATTGTCGAACCCCAACCCTATAGGAACTCTGCCATCAGGAATTCCGAGGAAACTATAAAGGACGATCTCTGTCCAAGATCCTTTCGAGTATTTCAACTCAAAAACTGTGCCGCAATTGCAAGACCCGCCTCCTCCGTAAAGGGTTATGCCATACAGGTTGCCTTTCCCATCGCGAATCAAGCCCACGGGGCCACCACCACCAGTGCCGCCACTAAAGGCGTACAGCGTGCTCTTGGTCCAAACTCCACCAGAAGCGGGGGATAACTCGAAAACTGTCCCCGCATTCATAGCACCGCCCTGTTCGGTCACGCCAAGGAGAGTTCCTTTCTCGTCCCACACAAGAGGACCCATCGGATCGATTCCGTCACTGACGTCGGCAAAGCCGTGAAGGACAGTCTCGGTCCATCCTGACGCCGAGCGTGTCAATTCAAAAACGTCGCCAAACACACTCGCTCCCGTGCCGGACGGATTGGTCCCATAGAGATTCCCTGCACTGTCGAATACCAAGCCTGAGTTGGGAGACAGGCCATCGCTGCCGCCGGTGAATGTGTAAAGTACTTTTTCTTTGGCGGCAGCTGGCGTCCCGCCTGCGATGGTCAGTATTAATTAATAGCGCGCTCACAATCGCACGGTTTACGGCTGACTGCAATTTGTGCAGTGGCATCGGTCACACCTCCTCAGGAGAGAGCATCGCGGGAGAAAGAAGCCAGAAATCGGGCCGGATACATCCTCCCGGGAGCGCGAGGAGTATAGCATCCAACTGCTCCGACGCAAGCCATGTGCTCGCGAGTGGCTCTCCCACTGCTAATATCAAGATTGCTTCCCCACCTTTGGATCCTGTACCGAGGCTCGTCTAATTTTCTGCTTCCTTTTTCCAAGTGCAACCGTCAAAATCAAACGTCCCACTTCTTTGCAGGAGGATTTCATGCAAGAAACTCCGCAGCAGTACATGCAGCGCATTCTTGGCTACATCGATGGCAAAGATCCGTTGCGGGTGCAACGAGAGACTCCGAAGAAGCTCCAAAAGCTGGTCAAGCCGCTGGGCAAGAAGCAACTGACGCGGCGACCGGAACCGGGAAAGTGGTCGATCGCGGAAATTCTCGCTCATCTGGCGGATACCGAACTGGTAGGCGGCTGGCGCATGCGCCTCATTCTGGGGAGCAATGGCGTGCCCATTCAAGCCTTTGACCAGGACGTCTGGGCCGACACCCTGGGCTATTCGCGGCGTGACCCCAAGGTTTCTCTCGAAACCTTTCGCGTGCTGCGGGAGGCCAACCTGGCCATGTTGAAGTCCCTGCCCAAGAATCTGTGGGAAAATTATGGCATGCATCAGGAGCGCGGCAAGGAGACGATTGCCCACATCGTCCGGATGTTTGCTGGACACGATCTGAACCATCTGGGGCAAGTGGAGAAAATAACGAAAGGTCGCCAGAGCAGGCGAGCAGCTTGATCTGCCGCCGTTTTGGCCTAGATAAAGTCGAAGATCCTCGACCCAGAGGATGAAAACTAGAACCTGTCGGGAACCGCTCTCCTCAAGGCTCGAACACATCCACCGTCATGGTGCTCCAGTGGGCTGTCGCTTCACAACCACCTTCTGGAACGGTATCCGCGCAGCCAACACTCACAGCGATCCTGTGACTACTGTTTGCACTTGCATTCGTCACGGTCGCCAGCACTGAAGCCGGGTAGCTCTGACGGGCTTCAAAAGGAGAGCCGTTACTCCATGTGATGACATTCTTCCCGATGATGTAGTCTCCGTTTTTGTCGGTGGGTCCTATTGTCGGCGCAATTCCGTCGACTAAGAACTGATAGAAACCTGTAGGCCCCTGTTCCTCACATCCCGCGCCGCATGGGAAGCCGATTGAGGTCTTCGTGTCAAGTGAAATATGGAAGGTGCACGTCTGCCCTGTGGCAGCCGGACATGTGACTCGGATAGGGGCGAACATGGATGTTTTTGCGCGGCAGCCAGCGGTTCCGCATTGGGCAGTTGCAGGCTTCTTATTGACGACGAAAGTAGTGGTCACCAGGGTTTCATTGCCGATAATAGTCTGGGTTGTCGCAGCCGGCGTCGCGAACAGCGACAGCGCGACCAGAGCCAGTCCAGCGATAATCTCGAATAGGTGCGGGAATTTCATATGCTGCCTCCGTCAGAATCGCGTAAAGCGAAGGTCGAACCGCGATTCTACTACGCAATTGCCCGATCTTCGATCAGGTGCAGAGTGGGAAGGCTAGTTATCACCTTTTTGTGCAAAGGGCACCAACTTTCATCTATCTCTATTCGCGAAAAGCAGTTATAGTTGTTTCCGCTCTGCGATTCACTGACGACAACTGACCTGGATTGATGGCGCGAAAAAGCGGTTCCACCATCTCGCAGGAAGAGTTGTATCCACCGGCCCACGAGCCCGCGCGCCCAGTGCCTGATGACGCACTCGACGACGCGCGAATGCTCGACTTGGACGTGGAACAGGAATCGCCCTTCCTGCGCGGACAAAAGCGTGTCTCAGTGCGCCGGGGTTCTCTGCCGAAAATGGCCGCCACTGGCCTGACTTGGGGCATCCTTACCCTGGCTCTCGCCTTCCTGTGCTGCGCGGCCGTTGCCGCGCTTTACCACTACGGCGAACACTCGTGGCGTTTCCGGGTTGAATCGAGCGATGACATTGAGATCACCGGGCTGCAGAACGTCACCCGCTTCCAGGTCATGGAAGTCATGGGCGGGGACATCGGGCGCAACATCTTTTTCGTGCCGCTGGCAGAGCGAAAGAAGACTCTGGAGAAAATTCCCTGGGTAGAATCGGCCAGTGTCATGCGGTTTGTTCCCAACCGTCTGAAGATTGAGATTCACGAGCGCACGCCGTTGGGGTTCGCGCGCGTCGGGTCCAGGATTTTCCTGATCGACTCCGTAGGCACACTCATGGATTTGCCGGCCGCGGGCAAGAAAAAGTTTTCCTTCCCCGTGATTTTGGGAATGAATCCGGGCGAGCCGCCCTCGACTCGCGCTGCGCGCATGAAGATCTACAACGACCTGGTGAGCCAGATGGATGCAGGCGGGACACACTATTCGCAGGATCTCAGCGAAGTGGACCTTTCTGACGCCGAGGACGTGAAAGTTCTAGCCAACGATCCTCAGGGCGAAGTGCTGGTGCATCTGGGGTCTGCCAACTACCTAGAGCGCTACAGGCTCTACGTCAGTCATGTGCGGGCGTGGCGGCAGCAGTTCGACAAACTGGAATCGGTCGACTTGCGTTATGAGCGGCAGATCATCGTGAACCCCGATTTGCAGGGGACGGTGAAGCAAGCGCCGCTTTCGATGTTATCGGTCAAGGCAGCTATGGCAGCGGGGATGAAGCCTGCGGCGCTGATCACGCGCCAGGTCAGATCTCCGAAATCGATCGTCGCTTTAACCCCGGCCTCAAAGTCGGTGGTAAAAGTTGCCGCCGGGAAGAAAACTGTCAAGAAAGCACACCACAAAGTAGCGGCGAAAGCGATATCAAAACCAGGCGCGTTTGTTCAAAACAAAAACGTCGCGACGAATGGTCCTCCCGCGAGTCAATCCCCGGCTGCGCTGACCACGTCCGCACCGGCCACATCAGCACCGGCTACATCAGGAAAAACAACTCCAGCCGCGCCCCCGGCAACGGGAACGGTCGCGGTGAAACCAGGAAACAAACCGAGTCCAGCGATTGCCAAGGGAGAGGAACATCCATAGGCATGGCGAACCAGCAGCAGAATCTTCTGACGGCAATTGATGTAGGCAGCGCCAAGACCTGCGTGCTGGTGGCGGAGGCGACCGACTCCGGCCTCCGCTACCGTGGGCATGGGGTTTCTGAATCGCGCGGCTCGCGCAAGGGCGTAATCGTCGATCTCGAAAAAGCGGTGGCGTCCATCCAGAAAGCGGTGGAGCAGGCGGAAGACATTTGCGGCGCCCCCATCGAGCATGCGCTGCTGGGAGTTGCCGGTTCGCATGTTCGCGGGATGAACAGTCACGGCGGGCTCAGCCTGGGCCCGCGGGCGCGTGAAATTGCGCGCGATGAGATTCGCCTTGCGGTGGACAAAGCCCGCGCCATTCCTCTGCCCGCCGACCGCGAAATTCTGCACCTGCTGCCGCAAGAATTCATCCTCGACGAGCAGAGCGGCGTGCACGATCCACTGGGGATGATGGCGATGCGCCTCGAAGTTCGGGTGCACATGGTCACCGCAGGTTCGAGCGCTACTCAGAACGTGGTCACGGCGGTGAACCGCGCTGGCGTGCACGTGGACGATACCGTCTTCGAGCCGCTGGCCTGCGCCGATGCTGTCCTACGCGCCGATGAACGAGAGCTCGGCGTATGCCTGATGGATTTGGGCGCGGGCTCGACCAGCTTGATCGTCTTCCAGGAGGGTGCCGTGATTCACACCGCCGTGATTCCGATTGGCGGCGATCATTTCACCAGCGATCTCTCGGTTGGGCTATGCACTCCGCTGGCCGAAGCGGAGAAGATCAAAAAGCTGTACGGCAATGTGATCGTGACTCTGATTCCCGAGGGAAATGAAGTCGAGGTTCCCTCGGTCGGCGACCGGCCTTCGCGTCTGATTTCGCAACGCATGGTCGGGGAAATCCTGGAGCCGCGGGCCCGTGAATTGTTCGAGATGCTGCGCGACAACTTGCGCCACAGCGGCATGCTCGATGTTTGCGTGGGCGGCATCGTGTTGAGTGGTGGCACGTCGCGGCTGGCGGGGATTCTGGATATCGCTGAATCTGTGTTGCGTCGCCCCTTGCGTCTATCCTGGCCGACAGCGCTCGCGAAAATGCCATCCACGTTGGCAGAACCCGAATACGCCACAGTTCTGGGGATGATTTTTTACGGCCATCGATCACGAATCGCCCGCGGCTTGCAGGACACCCGCTGGAGTTCGCGCCTGATGGGGCTATTCGCAAAAAAGGGAGCATGAGAACAGTAGCAGCAGCGATAAGAACAAGTGTAGCGCCGGCATCTTGCCGCCGGGACGGCGGCGCTACAAACTAAATTCACTGAGGTGCAGCATACATGAAAAATGAAAACGACATTCGCATCAGCTTTAACGAGGAGGCCCGCAACGACGCCAAGATCAAAGTCATCGGTGTGGGTGGAGGCGGCGGCAACGCCGTGAACCGCATGATCGATGCCGGGATGGAGGGCATCGAGTTCGTGGTCGCGAACACGGACCTTCAAGCGCTACGCATGTCGCGCGCGCCCATGAAGATTCAGCTTGGCGTCAAGCTTACCAATGGCCTGGGCGCCGGCGCCAATCCTGAAGTCGGGCGCAAAGCCGCGCTCGAGGACTCCGACAAAATCATCGAAGCGCTCGAAGGCGCGGACATGGTCTTCGTCACCACCGGCCTCGGTGGCGGCACCGGAACCGGAGCCGCTCCGATCATCGCGTCACTGGCGAGCGAGATGGGCGCGCTCACCGTCGCCGTCGTCACCAAGCCGTTCGCCTTCGAAGGCAAACGCCGCATGCAGCAAGCGGAACGCGGCATCGCAGAACTGATGGAGACGGTCGACACCACCATCGTCATCCCCAACGAAAAACTGCTGGCGGTGGCGCAGGATGCCGGCTTCTTCGAATCCTTCCGCGTCGCCGACGACATTCTCCGGCAAGGCGTGCAGGGTATCTCCGACATCATCACCATCCCGGGGATCATCAATCGCGACTTCGCCGACGTGAAGGCCATCATGGCCGGCATGGGCTATGCGGTCATGGGCGCGGCCACGGCCAACGGGGCGCGTCGGGCCACCGAAGCGGCGCAAAAGGCGATTGCCTCTCCGCTGCTCGAAGCCGGAGCCATCGACGGCGCTCGCGGCATCCTTATCAACATTACCGGATCCACTTCGCTCAAACTTGCCGAGGTGCAGGAAGCGTGCACCATCATCCAGAGTGCCGCGCACGAGGATGCCAACATCATTTTCGGCGCCGTGCTCGATGAAAAAATGAAGGACTCGGTGAAGATCACGGTCATCGCCACCGGCTTCAAAGACTCGGATCATCGCCGCCGGAAGGAAGAGCGAACCGGTTTTGTGGTTTCGCGGGAGAGCGTTTCGCGCCACGACGACTTTTTTGACGAGCCCCGACCGGAACCCGAGTCTGATCCGGAGCCACCGCCGCGCATGGTGATGCAGCAATCCGCGCCGCAAGCCGCTGCTGCCGTAGCCTCGAGCGAATCCATCTCGATCGACAGCATGCGCAACGCCATGATCGCCAATTTCGAGCAGTCCGATCTCGACGTCCCGGCATTCCTGCGCAAACGGGGGGAGACCATGTAGGAGGAGAGGGAAAATCCTTTCCTCAACAAGGCAGTAACGTTCCAGTAATCGCCCATTGTTACCAAAGGGTCATACTCATGTCTGAAATAGAGCGCAACTCTCTTGTTCGCAATGGGTTAGATCAAGTGACGACGATTTGCCAGTAAATATGTTTTAGATTGCTTATCGAGAGGAAGTTTCATAACATCTAGATCAGCAGGAACTTAGCCAGTGGCGACGATCATTGGCGGGTTTCGTGCTACGTAGTGCGGGGTGAGCTCCGGGGATGGGGACGGGAAATTGACCTCAGGGAAACGTTTCGCTGGCATCGGTCTGATCATCGCATTCATCTTTTCTCTGGTGCTCTGCCAAGCTGGCATTGCCGCCACGGTCAGCCCGCGTTCCCTGACGTCGCACAAATCCAAGTCACAACGGATTAGTGAAAGTCAGCACGCTCGCAGACGCATGCGCCGACTGGCTCGCAGCCGCGCCGTCACGCCGACGAGCGCCATGCACACCGGTCTTCGCCGTCGACATCGCTACTACGAGCGTTTCTCTACCAGTTCCTTTGCCCACGATATTACCGAAGGCGACGTCACCGCTGGGGAAGATCCCATTGTGCGGGACGCAGCCATCGACGCTTTGGGTGGTATGAATGGCACGGTTGTGGCTATCGAGCCCACCAGTGGCCGCATTCTGGCGATGGTGAATCAGAAGCTCGCGCTTTCGAGTGGTGCGCAACCCTGCTCCACCATCAAGCTTTCGGTCGCGCTCGCCGCTCTGAATGAGGGCATCATCACCAAGGAGACCGAGGTTCGTTTGGGTGGCCGTTACCACATGAACTTGACCATGGCGCTGGCGCACTCTAACAATGCGTATTTCGAAGCGCTCGGCCGCCAATTAGGTTTTGAGAAAGTAAGCTACTACGCGCATCAATACGGGCTCGGCGAGTTGGCCGGCTACGCCATCCCTGGTGAGCAGTTGGGAATTTATCCTAACGAAGAAATCTCATCCAAACTGGGTGGCGTCGGAAAGATGTGCTCCTTCGGCGAAGGCGTTTCCGTGACCCCGCTGCAGCTTGGCGCTCTGGTCTCGGCCATCGCCAATGGCGGCACGCTCTATTATCTGCAGCATCCCAGTGCTCCCGAAGAGATCGCAAATTTCCAGCCGGTGGTAAAGCGCCGCCTGGACATCGCCCCGCTGATCCCCGAAATTTCCGACGGAATGGAAGGCGCCGTGCAGTTCGGCACCGCGCGCCGCCTGCGGGTAAACTTCAGTGAAGAAGACGTTCTGGGCAAGACCGGAACCTGCTCTCACGCGGGCACGCGCTTCGGATGGTTTGCCTCCTACGCAAAGACCGATATTGGTCACATCGTCGTAGTCGTTTTCCTGGAAGGCGGCCGTCCGACCTTCGGCCCCAAGGCTGCGGAAATTGCCGGACGCATGTATCGCAACCTCTACGATCACAACTTCTTCATCGCCAAACCGATCATGCCGGCAGACACCGCGACCGTAGATCAGGTCGGAACCCCGCAATAAGCTAGGCAAAACCTTGCGTATCTGGAACTAATTCCAGAAAGCGTCTGGCGACCGACCCCACCTCGCTTCTCCACCGGTTTCCCGGGTAACGTTTCGTCCGCAATCCTGGCTGGGACCATAGTTCGCGTTTTGCTCATTGGGGACCTCGTTTGGAGGTTTTTTGAGGTGGAGTCAGCAATCAGTACATGTGCAATTTTTTGCATCTTGACTTGTGGCCGCCTATGACCAACAATGGTGCGCCCCCAAACCACACGGGGGGATTAGCCGTCTCGACCAACAATCTGAAATGAGGAAAAATTTGATGAAGAAACAATGGCTCGGCATCGTATTGACAATGTGCCTGGCATCCTGCGCCTTCGCCCAGATGAACTCCGAGGTTCACGCGCTGCGCCCCTACGGCAAGCAGCCCAAGCCGCCAGCGAACTGCAACGGGAATCCCTGTGACATTAACTACAACGGGGGACCAGTGTTTGAGACAGCGCCCACCGTTTACATCGTCTGGTACGGTAGCTGGAGCGCCAAAGACAAGAGCATTATCAACTACTACTTTCACCACCTGGGTGGATCGACTCAAAACAAGATCAACCACACCTACAGCGACAGTACCAATAAGTTCGTCCCGAACTTGGTGCATCACACTGCATTGAATGACTACCAAGATAATTATTCGTTGGGAAAGAGCGTCAACGACACTGGGATTCAAAAGATCATTGCCAACGCTATCAGCGGCGGGCATCTCCCAAGCGACAGCAACGGAATCTACTTCGTTCTGACCTACAAGGACGTGAAGGACCCTGACGGCTTCTGCAGCCAATTCTGCGGATACCATGGCCCGTCCAACTCGATTGTGAGCGGCAAGGTCATCAAGTATTCGATGGTCGGCGATCCTGACCAGTGCCCGAGCGGCTGCGAGACGAGCTTTATACTTGGCGATCCCAGCAGTCCCAACAATGACCCCGGCGCCGATGGAACCACGGCCATTATGTGGCACGAGTTCTCGGAAACGGTAAGCGATCCCGAAGTAAACCAGCGGACAGCCTGGGCCGGCAACTTCTGCGGCGAGTCGGGCGACTGCTGCGCCTGGCTGTTCGGCACCGTCACAAAGGACTCGCATGGTCACTTCTACACCAACATCATTGGCACGAAGGAATACGCCATGCAGGAGATGTTGGAACTCACAACCAAGAGCCGATCGGGGAACATACCCGGCGTCTGCAAGAACGTGTTCTAGTTAGGAAGAGCACTTTTTTTGGTATGCAAAAGGCGTCCGCCGCGGACGCCTTTTGCATTGGAAGGCCGGCGGCCGTTCGGAATTCATGAAGAACCGACCATGGCGCGCTCGCTCAACTTAAGGTCCACAAGGTTGGGGAGAGCGCTCCGTATGCAACCGCCGCGATTGCGATGACGACAAGAACGAAGAACCCAATTTTCCCGCCGCTCATCGGTCCTTTCCTGAAAATGGACGGAATCGCACGAAGAAAGCGACTCCGATCGGATGTGAACCGTAAATTGGTTTGAACGCATCCGCTACGCCATAGGTGGTGAATTGCGCGCCGATGGCAGAAGCTACCCGAGGAATGAGATCGAAGTCATGGTCGTACCCGACAGTGTAGGCTTGAACGCGCCCAACTGGTTCCTCTCGGAAGTTTGGCGGGAGCGGATTTTCACCGATCAGCAGTTCGTTTGAGCGATCAGCATTTTCGATTCGCGTCCAAACGTAATTTCGAGTGTGGAAGCGCACGGTAGATTCGAGCAGATAGCTGTTAAGGACAGAGCTATCCTGGAGCGAGCGGGTGCGCCCCCAAAGGATCGTACTTGCCCAGTTTCCATCATGAAGTGGACGGTTGTACATGATGGAGGCGGTCATGCGTGCCTGATCCTCATTAGGAAATACGGCTTCGGGACTTTTAATACGGGCGTAGGAATATTGGCCGCTCCAATTCTTTTCCGGCTGAATAGTTAACCGCGTCGACCACGAGTCGATATTTCCCTGGTCGATATTCCACCGAAACTCGTCTGGCTCGCGACCGTGAAATCCTGACGCCTCGATTCGCGCTATCCCATGGGTCAAACCAATCGTGACAACATCATCCGCGATATGCGTTGAATCCTGCTGATGGTGGCCGAGCGGGCCAACCGGATTCTCCGTGGCGGAAGCACGATGCGGGTAGCCCGCCGGTCCCATAGCGGGGTCGCCCATCGGAGCGAAATACAAAGAGAGCAAAGTGTTCTCTCCCAACTTCAAGTCATACAGCGCTGCCAATTCCATCACGAAGTCATGTGGGTGTTGCCCATCCGCGATTGGAACTCCAAAAGCCGTTTCCCCCTGTTGAAAGAGTAACGGGTAGCGCCGATCCGTCACGGTGGCCGGCTCGAGACTCAGCATTGCGCGAACCGTGAAGACCCCCGGTCCGGCCTGCCGCTGAGCCATTCCCATGAACCAATTAGTCGAGAAGAACTTGTCTCCCCCACGTAGACTCGATTGCTGCAGGTCCGCAATGAAAACGTTAGCGTGGAACATGAGCATCCACGGTCCCCTTTTCGTCATGAGCATCGGTGCGGGAGTGGAATTTGGCTCGGCAGTGGTACCAGAAGTGCCGTGATGAACAATTTCCTGAAGAAAGCTCTCGGGATGCATGGTCATCAAACCGTTTTCATCCATTTGCATTCCGGGCATCTGTTTCTGGTCCATGCCGGGCATGTTCTGCATGTCATCAGTCTTCTTCTCTTGGGATTTCTGATCTGTAGACTGAGATTCATTCTTCATGACTTGCGTTTGATCGCTGCCGGTGCTCTGCTGCGCTGCGCCCATAGCGGGCAAAAGAAGGCAGAATAGATGTGCCGCGCAAAACACTTTCATTTCAACACTCCTCCTCAAAATCGGATTCGCATGTATGAACGCTGTCAGCCGAAGAACGCGTAGACGGATGGACTACGCGTCCACGAAAGCGTTCCTATTCAGGGATTGAGGAGAAATTCTAGATTCTGAGACTTGTCGAAAGAGGGTCTAGCGCAGACAAATTACGTGGAAAGCTGCCACTGTCGAAATGACGCCTCCTGGAAAACGTGTCGTCAGGCTGGAGATGAGCAACGACAGTCAAAACGGCAACGGCAAACTGAGGGGCCGTGGGCCTGATCTTGTGGAGAGAGAGAGTCGCAGGCTTGGCGCAAGGTTGATGGCACAAGCCCATGCTCGAAGCATGGATGGTTGCCAGTTCTATTCGGTCGAGTTTTGATTCGTGTGCGTGATGCGCGTGATCCGTCCCCTCCATCTGCATTGGCATCTGCAGCGGCTCGCCTAACCGAGTCCTCTGGGTTGTGGTGCTCGGCGGCGAGTCACAATTCGAATGAAGCTGATTGAACGCACACGAAAGATCGCAAGCGGCGGAGGATAACGATACAGACAGCACCATCGCTGCCATCAAAGCCGCCAATGTTGCCTTTATCCTCACAAAGTAACCCACTCCTCTAACGATTAAATGCACATACGCATTGAACCAGGAACTTCTTGGGACGACTTGCTAGAATGTGAACGCCACGCCGCCTCTTACCGCCCGTGCCGACTGCACCAGATACACCGTGTGCCCGTCATGTCCCAGGACTGGGACATATCCCTGCGCCAGAAGGTTGCGCAGATCGACGATGGCCTCGATGTGGCCGGGGAAGAATCCGGTTCCGGGGATGGGTTGGCGAAAGAAGAGATTCAGGTAAGGATCCGCCTGTCCCGCCGAGGCATTGAACATATCTACCGGGGTGAGGGCTTCTCCATTGATCCAGCGATAGGACGCCATCCAGCGAGTCTTGGATTTCGGAACCATGCCGGTGATTTTCCCCGCCACACTTTGACGGTTCCGCACCAAACTCGATTCCGACACGCTCTCCAGACTCTCATTCGGGCTGGCTAAATCCAGCACCCCGCCGTATTCGTAGTCCAGCGTGCCCGTAATATCCGAGGTCAACTTGCGTTGCAGCACGAGTCGCACGCCGCGTGTGTGGAAATCGTTCCCCCGATAGGTAAATGTCCCGGAGTAGAGATCGGGCAGCACATTCCCATTGTCGGTGGTGAATTCCCCAATCCCAGTTAGCGCGGGATCGGAGATGCGATCGGTGTACGCGGCAACCTGCAGGTTGTTTTTGCCGATGCGGTGCGAGAGCGAAAGCTCCTGGTGATGCGCGTGCTCCACGGTGGGCAAGTATCCGGTCATACTGACGCGCGGCCCGGATTCGTTCGAATCAGCGGGAGCTGAGTCGAAGCCTTTGTCCAACCGGTTATCCGGCTCCGACGTGGCATAGCCATACTCCAGCATGGTGTCCGGGGAGAGATGGAAGTCGGCCGTCCCGAACGGGCGGAAAGTGGTCACCCGCCCCATGAACTGGATGGTCTGCAGTTCACTGCCAAACTTGAGTTCCAGAATGTCGCCCAATGTGAGAGCGTCAGCCGTGGTCAGGGCAAGGGCCTGGAAACTGTGCAGAGTGATGTCAGGCGCGGGCAAATTCCGCATGGTCACGGCGAACAGCGGCTCTGACCCGTCGTCCATCTTGTGCCTGAACGAAGCCCGCAGAACGGTAGCCGGAGAACTGCTGCCGTATCCCACGTTGCCGCGCAAGCCAATCGTATTCGAGGAGAAGATGGACTTCTCCATGGAGAAACCCGTGCTCATATCGGATGCGCTGCCAAATCCTTCCGATGGCGACCCGGCCAGGAACGACAGCGTCCCCCTCAACTCACGATCGCCCTTCGCAGACTCGGCAATTACAGCCGGGGAATGATCGTCAACCACCCGGAGAATGGGGCGGTTGGATACCGAGCGAAGCACCCACTTCCAGTCGTCTTCGTCAGCGGGGCCGCGCCGGGGAGCCATCTGGATGGCCTCGAACAGCGTGCTCAATGTGACATTCACGATGGTGTTGCCGCCGGCATGCAGTCCAACGTGCTCCCGCAAGGCTGGCAAAAAAGCAGGAGCGGAAACTTTCAGATTGTAGACTCCGGGCAACAACCCTGCTGCGGAGTAGAAACCGTTCTCGTCGGTGAATACTTTGAGACTATGCGCCGCCGCGCCCAGGACTTCAACCATGGCTCCCATTTGAGGGATGCCACTGGCGGCGTGCACGTATCCGGAAATCGTACCTGGCCTGTCCGCACTCCACACCGGAAGCGCCAGGCCCAGCATCAGCACCGAGAACCCAAGCTTGCGGAGAATCAGCAACCCACCACCTCGAGAGGGACCAAGCGTTCAGTTTTACTCTACGGCGAAAGTCACCGAGGGATCCACTGTCTGCTTGGAAATGTTGTCGTTCACCTTGATCTGAATGCGATAAACACCCGGATCAAGGTTGCCGGCCGAGAGAGTTTTCTGCAGCGTCACTTGGTCGCCAATGTTGCCCATCTGGTCCGTGGATTCCATAGTATGAATCACGGCTTTATTCGTCGCCGCATTGACCACATTGTACTCGACCGTGGCCGAAGGCTTGTGCGTTTTGTCGTCCACACCAAGATTGTAAACTTGCATCCAGAAGTTCAGCTTCTGGTTGCGCTTGAACATCATCGGCTTACCATCGGCGGGCGGAACCCTGGGGCGGACTTTCGTCGCGCCAATCACAAAGCTTCCCGTGCCCACGTTCTTGGCCGCCACAGGTTCCATCAGATCCGCCACGATCAGCGAAGAAGCCTCCAGCCGGTCATCCGCGAAATCCGGAACTTGCACACCCTTGCTCCAGGTTCCCACCCGATCCCCGTTCACATCTTTCACCACGATATCCACGCGATAGCGGCCCGGCCGCAACGGAATCGCCTTCCAGTAAACCTGCGAACTTTCCGCCGCCCTGGCCAGCAACTCGGCTGGAATATCCGCCTGCACCGTATCTTCAAAGGTTTGCGCGATGTGCCCGGTCAGTGTCGTCACCCGGCCGAAGATATTGACGACACCGCGCTGCACTCCGTCCTTGTTTACGAAAGTGATGTCACGATTCTTCAACTGCACCGTGAAGGGAACCAGTACGGTATCGCCGGTCACTTTGACGAAATCCGCGCGCACATCAAACGGCATCAGGTTGACGCTGATCTTGTGGCTGACGATTTCCTCCAGGTCTTTGAATTTCACCGGTGGAGGAGCCTGCAACTTGGCGAACTGCTCCAGGCGGTCGAACTGTTTGCTCGCATTCATCGCGGTTCCGGGACCGGACCCCAGCCTCTCCATCCCGCCGTTAAAGCGCTGTGATTTACTGGCCAGTCCCATCTGCTCGTAAAGCGTAGCACCGCCGTTGGGCGTTTCGAGCAGCGCATCTTTCTCCGAGCGGTCCATGGTCATGTGATAGTCGCCGCACATGCAAGTATCCACAAACTCGATAATGACCTCCTGGCCGATGCCTTCCAGATAGCGATACCGCCACTGCTCGAAGGGAAAGGTCGAGGTCTCACCGCCTCCTTCGTCCATGGGACGCTCGTAGGTGCCGCCGCTGGGATGGGACTCAATCTCGTCCGCCGGCCCAAACTTGATATACATTTGGCCGCGGTCGGCTTTCCAGCCCGGGATTCCGGCGGCGAAGTGCTCGTTGGCGTACTCGATGCGCCGATAGTGCTCTTCCTTGAACTCGTTTTCTTCAGTGTCCGGAGTGGGATCGCGGCGCTGCCAGAAGGCTTCGATGAACTGGTCGCGCTCTTCGTCGTTGGAGAGTTGCTTGAAGGCCTTGCGTTCTTCGTCCGAGATAATGTAGATGACGTCTTCGTCGAGCCATTTCTTGTAGGTCTTGCTCAACTCCTGCTTCAGCGCTTTGGCGTTCTCTTTCTTCTGCTTTTCGGTGATTGGACGCTTTAGCGGATCGACCGCCTGACCTGTTTGCCCGGGAGAAGATGCTGGGGCAGCCTGATCGCTGCTACCTTTCTTGCCTTCCTGCTGGGCCACTGCGGACAAACCAAGCCCAAAAAGAGACAGCAGCAGAAATGAAGAAAGGCAACGACGCAAGCCTACCTGCAACATAGAAGGGACACTCCTCGCACACACACTCTGGTGACTAACATTCTATGTCTTCGGGTACCCGAAGGCAAGGCTAACCCGCACGGCCTAAACAAATTGTAGGATGCAGGCAACCTTCCCGGAGGTGCCTGGCTCGCGGAGCCGGATCGGGTCTTTTCAGCTCAATGGCGCTTTACTGAAGCCAAAACATAGTCCGTCAGGATCTTTTCCGTCTGCGCGTCCCAGGCCGCGTGGCTACCTTTGGCGTCCGACTTGCCCGCGACCGGCTTGGCCTTCATCCCAATGTAGACAGCGTTGTAGGAGGTATCGCCCAGGTTCTCCACCTTGTGTTTGAATGCTGGGAACCACCGCGATTCGCCTGGCTTGGCGAACACCTCCCTTGTTTTTCCATTTTCATCGGTGAACCTGAGGTGTCCCGCGGTGAGCACGACGACCACTCCCCCGGGATGGTCGTGCATGCCCGACTTCTCGTGCGGGCCGTAGTGCACATCCAGCACCTGCACCGCTTCATTCTCAAAGGCTAGTTTGTAGTGCGTCGGCTCGACCTTAGTGGGATCTTGTGCCAGAGCAGTATGGAGAGCGAGCCCCACGAATACCACCGCCCAGAATAGCTTGGAAAACATGATGTCCTCCTGTGCGCGAGCTTGAGAATCCTGTGCGTTGACTTGGCGCAACGCTACTCCCGCCCCAAAGCGCTGTCAACGTAGAAACGGGGACTGACCCAAACTGATTAGAGGGCCAACTGCGCAGTGCCCTGGCCGGCGACCGGGAAAGCCTTTCGCGTTTGGAACTCGCACTTGACGGCGGCCCCGGCTGAGCGTAGCGTGGCCCCCTGCAGCAAATTCCAAGGAAACCAAGGAGGTTTCTATGAAGCGGAAGGCCATGTGGACCGCAGTTGCATTGGTGTTGCTAGCGACGCTGGCTGCCGGCCAAGCGCCAGAGCAATACCTCGATGTGTACTCAGTTCAGGTGAAACCGGACAAACGGACAGAGTTTGATGCCATCTCGAAAAAGATTGTGGCCGCCAATCGTCAAAACAAGGGCGATGCATGGCTGGCCATGGAAACGGTTTACGGACAAGGGGACAGAGTCACCTTCATCAGCATGCGCCAAGGCTACGGGGATGCAGAAAAAGCCACGGGAACTTTCAATGATGCGATCGAGAAAGCTCTGGGCAAAGCTGGAACCGACAAGATGTGGCAGGATTACAGCCAGTGCGTGGTGAGTTCCCGGTCCGAACTCCGTCGCCGCCGTTGGGACCTGAGCAGCAATGCGCCTGCAGATCCCGCGGCGATGGCAAAAATGCTGGGAGACGCCCGCTGGCTGCGCACCACGGCGGTGCATCTGCGGCCCGGTCAGGTAGTCGCTTACGAGGCGCTGCTGAAAGACGTGAAAGCGGCCCGCGAAAAAGCCTCGCCACCTATAACGACCCTCGTTTCGCAGGCGGTCGCCGGCCAGGAGGGCACGGTTTTTTATGTCACCAACCTGCAAAACTCTTTGGGTGAATTTGACAAGTTCCCATCCATGCAGCAGACGTTAGGAGACGAAGGCTACGCAAAGTTCCTCAAAACGAATGCTGAAGTGGTTGCCAGCGCGGAGACCGTGATCAATCGCTTCTTGCCTGACCTGAGCAATGCTCCCGAGGATGTAGTCGCGGTCGCACCTGCTTACTGGAGACCGAAGGCCGTTGTAGCTTCCAAGGCCAGTGCCGCCAAACCAGGCGTGGTCAACGCAGCAGGCACCACCAAGGTAGACGACAAAAGCGAACAGCATTAACGGGAGGTTCGCCCATCGAGCCGCGTAACGCTGGCATCTTGCCGGCTGTCCCGAGGGCGTCTCGCCCTCGGAAGTGGGGGCGAGGACGCCCCCACGACAGCCGCCGGGACGCCGGCGCTACACTTCTTGACGTTTGTTGACTTCCGTAATATGAACGCTCCGGGATGGACCCTTCATCCGCCGGCCGGGGAGTTTCAAGGATTACTGGGCGGTCAGCGTCAGTGGTGTCTTTCATTGCGAGCAAAGCGAGAAATCTCGCCTGCCTTCATACCGTGATGTACTCAGTGGTCGCGCTGGGAGCGGGTATCGCATCACCATGCTGGCGCAAGCCTTCCAGATGAAATTCAATGGCTTGGCGGATCAAATCTTTTGCCTCATCTAATGTTTTGGCGGCGATACCAAGACCGGGCAGGTCGGGAGCATAGGCGCCCCACCCTGTTGCGGACTTCTCGTAGATCACAAGATATTTCATTTCAGACCAGCCTGCTTGAGGATATTGTTCAATGTTCCTGGTGGCATGTCCAGTGACGGATGTCCCGCAACAGTAACCGTCCCCGGCTTAGAAGGATGATGATACTGGCGGTGGCTGTCTTTGGTTCGAACCAGTCGCCAGCCGTCCTGCTCCACACGCTTGATTACGTCGCGGACCTTCATTTTCTGCTCTGTCGTTCGTTCTTCTACGGCGCTCGTCGGCAGCAATCGACTGAAAGGCTTCATGCCTTTGCCGCAGTTGATCTTCAGAAAGACCGAATATTTCCTTCCAAACCTCGCTAATGATGGCCTCGACTTCCTCTCTTTTTGTGATCTTATGACTAGGAGCCTTCGACTCCGCCTCTCCCACGTGGTCAACAATCATCTCCGCTTCAGATTCGTCATCCGGAGCCCCCATTGAGAGCAGACCCCGATAGCCTCGTGCCGAAGGAGTTCATTCGTCAGATCAGCCAGCTCATCATGGAAGCCTCAATTCCTCAGCGTCTTCCCTGTCTTCAGCGTGAACTGAATCCGCTTCTGCAACCCGGGCTGAGAGCAGCGTCAGACCGCTTTTGGCCTTCCGCCTAGCCTGCCGTTCACTTTGGCGGCGGCGCGCTTGGCCGCGCTTCGGGATTTGCCTCCGGTTTGGCCGAGCCTCGACGCCATCCATCGTTTTGAGCCAAGAAAGCCTTCCAGGAGGCCGGGAAGGTAGAGGTCGGCATCCAGTTTGGGGAAGTGAATGCCGAAGCCCGACGGACTGATCTGGATGGGGTCGAGCTGTGATGGCCGGGCGTGCTCCAAACCCTGGGCATCGCGCGGCGAGAAGCTTACATCCAGCCTGGAGCTGAGGCGAATCACAATGCGGCCGCTGGTGCGGTCGTAGTGGGCCGCAAGAGCTCTGGGGACCGACGACTGCAGGTCCTTCGCTCGCCGGTTCGCTGCTTCGAAATGGTCAGAGGTTCCCATGAATGCTCTCCCACGAGGCACTGAGCTCTGCCATGTGATGCGTCAGCACGTTTCCGATGTGCCTGAGTTCGCGCGGCGAGAACCCATAGTTCTCTCGAAGTTCGACAGCACCCGCCGGACAGTCCAAATTGAACACCGCTTCACAACCCCTTCCGATCACATGCACGTGCGCTGACCGGTGATCGTTTGGATAAATCACTACCCGCAGTCCTTCGAACCGCAGAACCGTTGGCATTTGCTATTGTATCCTAAGCGATTGGGTTTGTGAAGATGCGAATTTGAAGTCTCGAAACCACTCAATTCCTCAGCGTCTTCCCCGTCTTGAGCGTGTACTGAATCCGCTCCTGCGTCTTCTTCTCCCCGCAGAGCGATTTGAATCCCTCCCGCTCCAGGTCGAGGATGTACTGCTCGCTGACCGGCGTACTTGACGTCACGTTGCCGCCGCACAAAACTTCGGCGATCTTGGTGGCAAGCTTCACTTCGTATTCGGTGATGTAGTCGCCCTGACGCATGAGGTGGACGCCCATTTTGAGCGCGGCGAGGATATTTTCTCCGGGGGCGGGAATGTCAGTGCGGGGTTGCGGGGGTTCGTATCCGGAGCGGACGAGTTCCAGGGCGCGGGCCTTGGCGTCGGCGAGAACGCGCTCGCGATTCATGGTGATGCTGTCGGAATTTCGCAGGAAGCCGAGGCCGCGGGCCTCGTGGGCGGAAGTAGCGACTTTGGCGGTGGCGATAGTCTCGAAGGCCTTCTTCATTGCCTCCATCAGTTCGACGGATTCGCCTCGGCCGCCGGGCCGAATGGAAGCTGCGCTGTCCACCGCGCGCAGCAGCATCTCTTTGCAGCCGCCGGCTCCGGGAAGCAGGCCGACTCCGACTTCGACCAGTCCCATGTAAAGCTCGGCATGAGGTTGAAGAGTGGGAGCGTGCAGGGAGATCTCCGTGCCTCCGCCAAGCGTCAGGCCGAAAGGCGCGGCCACGACTGGCTTGGGCGAGAACTTGATCGCCTGAGTCATGCCCTGGAAAGTGCGGATGGCGAGGTCGACGTCGTCCCACTCTTCTTCCTGGATGGACATGAGCAGCAGCATGAGATTGGCGCCGACGGAGAAGTTCGTGGCGTCGTTGGTGATGACGAATCCGTCGAATGCGTCGCCGGGGCCACCGGGCTTCAACGTTTGTGAGATGAGTTGCACGATGTCGGTGCCAATCGTGTTCATCTTGGAGTGGAACTCGATGCAGGCCACGCCGTCGCCGAGGTCGACCAGCGACGCACCGGAGTTCTTCTTCACGACTCCGTTTGATTTCTTCGCGACTTCGACCGACCAGACACCGCTCGGGACTTTCACCGGTTCATAGTTCCCACCTTTCAAATCCCAGTAGGCGCGGCCGGAGGCAGCCTTGGGATCGTCCAGATACCAGGATTTTTTGCCGGAGGCGATCAGTTGCTCGACATTTGCCGCGACCGGCCGATCTTCTTTCTTCATGCGCTCGACGGTAGCTTCGATGCCGGCCGCGTCCCAAAGTTCGAACGGACCCAGTTCCCAGTTGAAACCGAGGCGCATAGCATGGTCGATCTCAACAATGGAATCGGAAATCTCCGGAATGCGGTTGGCCGAATAGTTCCACAGATCGGATAAGGCAGACCACAGAAACGCGCCTGCTTTGTCATTCTTCTGCGGTCCACTGCCGTCGAGGGCCAGCAGCATCTTCACCCGCGCACTGGTCTGCTCGACGTTCTTGGCCATCTCGAGGGCAGGGAACTTGGGCTTCTGGCGGGGATGATATTCCAGCGTCTTCCAGTCGAGGGCGAGCCGTTCGTCTTCTTCACCTTTGCCGCCCTTCACCTTTTTGTAGAAGCCGCCCTTGGTTTTGTCGCCAAGCCATTTGCGCTCGAGCATCTGCTTGTAAAAATCCGGCAGCGTGCTAGTGTGGGGCGGGCGCCCTCGGCCGCCTTCCGCGTCCTCCGTCATATTGCTGACCACATGTCCCAAAATATCCAGTCCAACCAAATCAATCGTGCGAAAGGTCGCGGATCTCGGCCAGCCCACAGCCTGCCCGGTGAGCGCATCCACCTCTTCAATGCTCAGATCCATCTCCTGCATGAGGCGCATGACGTTCAACACCGAAAACGTGCCGATGCGGTTGCCGATGAAGTTCGGTGTGTCCTTGGCGAGGACGATGCCCTTGCCAAGATGGAGATCGCAGAAGTGGGCAACGGCGTCGATGGCGGCACGGTCAGTGTCCGGAGTGGGGATAAGTTCGAGCAGGCGCATGTAACGCGGCGGATTGAAGAAGTGCGTGCCAAACCACGAGCGGCGAAAGTCGTCGGAGAAGCCCTCCGCAATCTTTCCCACCGGCAGCCCGCTAGTGTTGGTTGTAATGATCGTGCCGGGCTTGCGAACGGCGTCCACCTTTCTTAGTAAAGCCCGCTTGAGGTCGAGATTCTCCACCACCGCTTCGATGATCCAGTCCGCGTCAGCGAGACGCTTGAGGTCATCGTCGAAGTTGCCGATCGTTATCAGTCGCGCCAGTGAGGCATCCATGAAAGCGGCAGGCTTGGATTTCTTCGCAGCATCGAGCCCAGCGGCAGCGATCTTGTTTCGAGCCGGCGCGTCGGCGTCAGGTGGAACGATGTCGAACAGGTAACTGGGGACACCCGCGTTAGCGAAGTGCGCAGCGATGCGCGCCCCCATTGTCCCTGCGCCGAGTACAGCGACTTTGTGAATGTGTTTCATCAATCAAACACTCCCCCATCTACTGTAGAGACGTTGCTTGCAACGTCTCCGTTGTGGACTTTTCCAGCGGCCTGGTTCAGCCGCTGCTCTCTCCGAATTGTGAGGCGCATGGCTTGTCAGCGACTGAGACGCAGCCAGCTGCGTCTCTACAGAAAAAAGAAAAAGAGTTATGCAAGCAGTTTATCCATCACGCGGTTGTTTTGGCCACTCTTGACGACCAGCATGTGGGACGGGACAGGAAAAGACTCCAAGAACACCGCAGGCGCGTGTCGCAGTAGATGTGGGGTGAGGATGGCAGCGGCACGCGCCCTATTTAAGTGGTCTCAAGATAGACCTCGAAATAGGTTCGAGGCAAGGTTAGATATCACAGTTGTGTGTGACGCGTGGACTGGCCAGCCCTCGCTAAAGTTCCGGGTGGGCCTTCAGATAAGCCTGTGCCCGGCGAACCATATCCTTTTCACCTCGGTAGGCCAGCCTGGCCACGGCGTCTTCCAGAGGAATCCACAGCGCCCGTTTGACTTCGATGCGCATCTCGGGGGCGATTTCGTCAATCTGACCAGACTGGTAGCGGAAAAGATAAAAGCTGACAATTTTGAAAACGCGCGCTTTGTCTCCCCAACTGCGTACGTAGGCGTACTTATTGTCGCCGAGTTTCGTCACTGGCACGGCGGTGAGACCAGTCTCTTCCACCACTTCGCGGACCGCGGCTTGCTCGGGTTTTTCGCCGGGGTCGACCAGTCCTTTGGGTAAGGCGAGTAACATTTTTTGCGATGTTTTCTGTCGCGCATGGGCGCGGAAGGCCGGAAGCGACTCTTTCTGAGGCTCAATGACGGCCATCTGCCACCCCTCCGAGGTGTGCCGCACCACCACGCCACCAGCGGAAACCTCTCGAACCATACACCCTAAGTTATCAAAAACACAGGAGTTAGTCACGCGTACGCGACACGCCGCTGGTAATCCTAGGTAACCTGGGTCGTAATCTGGCGCGGTTACCGTCACTATGAAACGATTAGTGATGAACTGGCATCTTAGTTGCTAGTTTAGGCTAGGTATTTAAGGAAGAGTCTAGCCGGGCAAAACTGGGATGGGTGGGGTTCCCCGTGAAGAGTCTGGGTAAGATTATTCGTTCGGTGCAGGCGTTCGGACGTGGGCTTTCCGGCCTTTCCTCGGCCCCGGGGCCGCACCAAGCCAGCGTGGGCATCGGTCTCGCTCTGGGTGGCGGGTTTGCTCGCGGCATCGCGCACGTCGGTGTTCTCAAAGTCCTCGAAGAAGAAAACATCCCCATCCGCTGCATTGCTGGGACCAGTGTGGGCGCTCTCATCGGCGCCGCCTACTGCAGCGGAATCTCGGCGGCGGAACTCGAGCATGTTGCCTCCCGGGTACGCTTCAAGCATATTGCCAGTTGGACGCTCTCGCGTTACGGCTTCGCCAGCAATCAGCGCATGATTGGATTTCTGAACAACCTCCTGAAGGTCAAGACGTTCGAAGAATTGCGCATCCCCCTGGCCGTGACGGCTACGGATTTTTCCACCGGAGAGGGCGTAGTGTTTCATTCCGGACCGCTGGTCGATCCGGTACGTGCCAGTTGCGCCTATCCAGGAATGTTCTTGCCGGTAAAGATTCGTGGACGCCTGCTGATCGACGGCATGCTCTCGCACACTGTACCCACCCGGCCATTGCGGCAAATGGGAGCCGATCGCGTCCTAGCCGTGCATCTTAGAGGCAAATGGACGGACGGCGAGGGCCCGCGCCATTTATTCGATGTCATCGGACAATGTTTCGCCATCGCCCAGGAGATGAACAGCAGCCAGTGGAAGCAGGCCGCGGACCTGGTGATCGAGCCTGACGTGAACGGCTACAAGTACGATGCCTTCGAGCACAGCGCCGCATTGGTGCGAGCCGGAGAGCTAGCGACCCGCGCAGCGCTCCCAGAGATCCGGAAATGGCTGCAAACGGAACTGCACCGTCAGAACACAGCCCGCGCAACCCAGCCCGCCCCGGTCCCCGCGGACTAAATTTTCCCGGTCAGCAAAAATCACATGGGGACAGCCGCCCCCGGCTGTCCAGTCGAGCGAAGCTCGACAGTTGGGCTGTCGCGTCGGCACCTGCTGGGCATTAAGCTAGAAGCTAGTAGCTCCCCCCCTCACTTCATCACCCCGCGCTGCGCAATCCCAATGTTATCCCGCGAAGTATTCTTCACCAGATACATCATTTCATCGGCCTGGCGAATGATGTCGTGCGGTGTCTTGGCATCGTGCGGATAGGTAGCCACCCCCATCGACGCGCGCACATTCAGATTGAGTCCTTCCTCTTTACAGAACATGCTGGTGCGCAGGCTGTCGCGCAAACGTTTCGCCACCACCAGGGCCGAATCTTTTCCAGTCTGCGGCAACAGCACGACAAATTCATCGCCACCGTAGCGGAAAGCATAGTCGATCAAGCGCAGCTGGGCTTTAACTAAATACCCAATTTCGGCCAGCAGTTTGCTCCCAATCAAATGCCCATGAGTATCATTGACCTGCTTGAAATGATCGAGATCAATAAACACCACCGTGAACTCGTAACCGAAGCGTGACGAGCGGTAGACTTCGGTCTCCAGCGTTTTATAAAGATGCCGCGCGTTGTAAAGGCCGGTGCAGTCGTCGGTGATGGTGAGTTCCTGAATCTTTTCGACAGCCCGCGCATTTTCAATGGCAATCGCCGCGTAATCGCACAGAGACTGCAGGAAGAAGATCTCCTGATCCCCGAAGTGTTCCATATCCACGTTCACCAGTTGAATGACCCCCAGGACACGCAGCCGCGAGCTCACCGGGAAACAGACAATCGAACGGGTCTCCCACTTGGTCATCTCATCAATGCGTTTGGCGAACCGCGGATCGTTCATGACATCGGGGACGATCAGCCGCTCGCCATGTTTGGCCACATAGCCGGCAATTCCCTCACCCACTTTCAGGCGAAGGTTTTTCAGCGCCTCCGACGCACTCCCCACCGCAATCGCGAAGTAGAGCTCGTCGCGTTCATGATCCACCATCAGCAACGACCAGGTGTCGGGACGGAAATACTCCGCCATCTTTTCCATGATGGTCTGCAGAATGGAGTCGAGATCAAGCGACGAGGTCAGAGCCTTGGCCACATCGTGAAAGATGGTCAGTTCTTGACTCTGCCGATTGTGATCGGCCTCGGTGGCCCTGGTCATCAACAGCAACCTCGAATCTAGAGCGGGAGTATCAGAATTATATGCGGCCCCGAGAAGTCCGGGCAAAGAACCATGGTAACCCGAACCCGTAACGATAAGTGGCGCAATGCATCGGACCCCGTTTTTGCCTCTGGGGAGGGAGTCCCGCTTTTGCCTGTGTGGGGACACGGCACCTGCCTGGGTGCTAGCCCCCGCATTGCTCACGTAGGGACAGCCGCCCCGGCTGTCCAAGCGGAGCAAAGCTCCGCAGCGCCTTTGGATGCCGCTGCGCTTTCGGCCGTGCGGCCGCTTTTTCCATGATCTTGGCTTCATCTCCTTTGCAATCTGTTTGGACCGCGCGCAGTCGTTGCTTGATCAACGCCACGCCCCGGCGCGGTGTTTCCCGGGGGCATAGTGACCCTTGTTCTATTAACGCTCATGGCGCGTAAACTTTCCGAGGTCTATTCCGTCCCGAGATCGAGAACGTTGGCTGCATTCGGTTTTGCCTTAGGTGTGCTTCTGCTCCCAACGAGCTTCGCGGTTGCCGCAGCGTATTACTTTGTGATCTACACTTTCACCGTTGCAAGCGGGAACAATGGCATGTGAGGCCAGGGTGCGACTTTTTTGTGAGCGGTTACGAGCTAGTCATTTTCGTGCCGGTTGCATGTTCGCCTCCCACGCTTCCGCAAAGAACGCCGAAAAGGATTGGGCATCCTGAGTGTGAGTACCGAAAGTTTGGGCCAGCCCGCCCAGCCCCCACCCGCCCGAGTGGGTGACTAGGCGGTTCGGATGGGAATATTGGACGTCCATACTCGATCTTGCGCATCCCCAATCCCCGCGCTCGTGAGCGATTCGCGAAAAGCATCGAACATTGGCCACGGATATGGAGAGGGGCCGATGATTAGTCGGTGAAACATGCGCGAAAAGTCAAGATCGGCAAGAGCGGGCGAGACCGTCACGTCAAGGGGAAGCTGGTAAACAGCTTGCGGAACTCCCCCAACAACTTCGATCATGGGCTCGATCAAAGGAGAATGGTTGAATTTGGGACAGTAGATGGCTCTCCACTCGCGTTCCTCGCGAAAGCCTTCGTGCTTCAGACACGTCACGGCTGCCAGAAGCATGTTAAAAACAGTTCCAATCACCACTTGCCGATCAATCGAGCGAAGGAAGTCACGGTTGGGACCGAAATTGTCGATCACTTCCTGAATGACCGCGTGGACCTCATCTTCAGACAAATATGACACTGGGCTAAACAACAGTTTCAGCACAAGCGCGCCTTCTGAAAACCTTGGGACCTTAAAGACGACGGCAACGCGAGCCGTGTTCATACCAAAGGCGCGCCACATAGACAGCCGGCCGTGCAAATCTTCCGAGGTGTCGTGCTCCGAAACTGAAGTGATGAACGTGTTGAATCGAATGTCCCTCCACCAACTGTTGAACAAATTTTATCGCATCCTGCGCGGCGCCCGGAACACACGCGTCAAGAGCGTTAACGAACAGTTCCGTCTTGACTTTGTCGGAAAAAAATTTGTTGAGGATGTCGAAGCCATGCTGCACCTCGCGATAGTCAGACATGCAAGTCGCATTGCGCATCCATAAGCGTTTGCTTCTGATGATCTTTAGAGCCGCCTCAGCTGAGGTGTAGTGAACAAATCTCAGCTCCTGGACCATCGCATCCCCAGGTGTCGATTGCCTCTTGTACGCCTCATCACGTTGTCTTTTGGCCTGAGGCATGAAGATTTGCTCTAGCTGGAGAGCAACTTTAATCAGTTCTGGGGTCAAACCCGAAGTGTGATTTTCATTCGTCATGATGATCGGCCTCTGCGATCGCGCGGGTCCGTCGTGCTTGGGCAGATCGTGCTCTGGTCGGTCGCGGGCAGGAGTGTCCGCGTCACACGGGCTTGGGTTTGGTTCATGTGTCCTCCGGCCAGACTGCGATTTGAGGGACACTCCGGGGTCTGATTTCTGGGGAAGGAGAAACATACTCCGAGGGTTTGGGGGAGTCAAGGTGATCTGCGGCGGGTCGATAAGGAACGGGAACGCCCTTGCGGGACGTGAATCGAAATAAAAGGCTTGGCGGCACTGCTGAAAGCCATGGCCTTTCATCCGCGCCTAACGCGTTTTCTTGTTGACTGCGCTTTGCCAACCAGATAACCTATGTTAAATCACATTGCCTATTTGATAATGTGCGGTCTTTGACAACCTGACCAAGGCAAGGGCGCAGCGCGCCGGGCAGAGTGTGCGTCGTTCCGCAGCCGGTTTCAGCCGCTAAGCGGCGTAAGAATGCAGCCCATGGCGCAAGCCATGGGAAAAAGCGGAAAACAGAAAAGCCCCAGCGGGGCGAAAGACAGGTTCTCACGGACAGGCCTCCCGATGCCGACCGTTCCAGCTTTCCAGTCCCAAAACGGACCGCGAGCCTGGCTGCATACCCGCCGTAACTCCCATGTTGTCTAGATTTTGCGTGTAACTCCTGTAAACTCAAAGATCTAGCGCATAGTCATAAATTAGGTCCTTTGTTTTCTAGATTTTGCCCAGCAAAGGGGGAGGGGGGGTACCCGGTACTAAACAGTAACCTCCGTCCCAATGTGGGAAAAGGGCGAGTGGGCCAGCGCGATGAGACTGCCGAGCTTCGCGCTCGCCAGGCGGAGGAGGGCGTCCGCCCTACGTGGGTGCCGATTCCGTCATCCTCGGGCAGATCATGCTCGGGCAGGTCGCGCTCAGGCAGGACAATTAGGTCAGGCAGAACTGGCCTGATCGTCTCTCGCGCCGGACAATGGCAACGCTTTGCGGCGCGATGGGCGCACTTGAGTTTTCCGGGGCTGAGAAAATTCATAAGAAGGGTGTCTCTTAATCGCAGCGATGATCATCAATCGCGCTCCGAGAAATAACTGTTCCAAATTGATCTGTAATCGCTTCGGACTGGTGAGATTGTAAGTATAGCTTCACAGAATCTTCCAGACGAAATGAGCTAAGCAAGTGAACAGCAGCAGACCTCCGACGCCACAAATCCAGATGAGAAAATTCACGGTCAACTTTGGGGAATTGATTTCCTTCTTGTCCATGACTGAAGAATACTCCCATGTTTCGGATTCTCACTGGAATCTACAAGCACTTGGCCACGCATGACAAGCTTCACACGAAGTCGAGCGCCAGCGTCAGACAGGTTCGCCGAGCCTGGAAGGAGCGGACAAATGCCACCTGCAAACACTTTGACCCTGCAAAAGCGATCCCACAAAATCGCGGTCGTGCAAAAGCGATCCCACAAAACCGCGATCGTGCTGGTTTCGGCTGCAGTCGCGCTTGTTGTGGCGCTGGTTGTGCTGACGGTGAACTGGCCCTTTACCAAGCAGGCAGTGATCAAATCGTTGCAAGAAGCCAGTTCCAGCACGGTGGAGATCGCGGACTTTCACGGTACATATTTTCCGTTTCCGGGCTGCATTGCAGAAGGGGTCACGTTCCGCCGCAGTTCGGATCCAAACGCACCTCCTCTTATAACCGTGGGCAAACTAACAATCCGGAGCAGCTTTATTGGCTTAGTCAGGCACCGTGTGACACAAGTTCGAGCCGAAAAGTTGCACATCATTATTTCTCCGTCCGGCACTGCCGAGAACTCACCGAGTCACAGCAATCCAACGATCGACGAAATCGTAGCCAATGGAGCCATTCTCGAATTCACGCGCAGTCCAGGCAAGCCGCCTCTAATCTTTGCCATTCACGAGAGCACGCTGCGCAACGTCGGGACGCTGCGAAGCTTATCCTTTCAGGTCAAGCTTTCGAATCCAGAGCCTCCAGGCGTTATCGCCTCCAGCGGACGTTTCGGACCTTGGAAAGCGGGCGATGCAGGGCAAACCCCGGTTTCAGGGGATTACACGTTCCAGAATGCAGACTTAGGCACGTTTCACGGAATTGCGGGACTGCTCTCGTCTCACGGGAAATTTCAAGGGACACTCGAACACATCGGCGTCCAAGGCTCAACAGATATTCCCAATTTCGAGGTGACTTCAAGCGGTCACTCGGTCCAACTTGAAACCCAGTTTGATGCGTTCGTAAATGCCAAGAACGGCGACGTAATGTTGCAGCAAGTTAATTCGAATTTCAATAAGACGACCGTTACTTCGACGGGCAATGTGGTGGGAACACCGGGCCACAAAGGAAAAACTGCAACCGTGGACATGCAGGTAAGCAATGGACGGATTCAGGATATCTTACGAATGTTTACGAAATCGGACGAGGCTCCCATGTCGGGCGCGGTCAGTCTAAGAGCCCGGGCCACGATCCCACCCGGGACAGGGCCGTTTCTGAAGAAAGTAGAGTTGTCGAGTGATTTTGGAGTGGACGCTGGCAGCTTCAAAACAAAGACGCAGGAACACGTGAACCAGTTGAGCGCGGCTTCCAGAGGCGAGAATGACGACAATCCAGCAACCGTGCTCTCCGACCTGAACGGACACGTCGTGCTGCGCGAGGGGATCGCAACGTTTTCCAATCTTTCGTTCGGTGTGCCGGGCGCGTCCGCGGAAATGCATGGTACTTACAATCTGCTCACGAAAGGGATCGATCTCCACGGAATTTTGAAGTTAGATTCCGATCTTTCGAAGACGGTGCATGGTGTGAAGTCTCTGTTGCTGAAAGTCATGGATCCCTTTTTCGCGAAGAAAGCTGGCGGATCCGTAGTGCCGTTTAAGATCACGGGAACCTACACACACCCCTTGTTCGGGCTCGATCTTACCGGCAACAAAGAAAATAAAGCTTCGAAACGATTACAACACTTTTATAGCAAGCCTACAAAATGAAAGAACTCTTTTGAATTGCGTCTGCAGCTGAGGGATAAGGTTTGCCTTATGTCCCCGGCAGCCGATCCTCCAATGTCTGAGTAAGCGACTCAATCGAGGTGTTCTGGCTAAGCTCACGGATTTCCTTATCCGCCATGATGTTCTGAAGTCCCATGTGCCCGCAAATTGCGCGTACCATCTGTAACAGCTTGGTGATCTCCTTCTCTGCCAACAAGTCAACTTGCAAATTCAGGTGGTCCCGACGCTCCCCTCGGCGCATCATGCGGTTCTGACGCATGAGTATGAAGCTGGAGAGAATGACCGCCTCCACGGCAACAATCACTCCGAGCAACGAGAACGGCCAAGGGTCGAACGGCCTTATCCTGGAGATCTGGCCGCTATTCACCAGCAGCCACGCGATCACGAGCACTAAGTGAAGCACAACGAAGGGAAGGCTTCCTGCGAAAACTCCCACACTATCGGCGAGACGTTCTGAGCTGGACCTTCGCTCTAGTGCTTCTTCCTCCTGCCTCACAATCGAGTCGATGTGCGACTGGCTCTGTCGGGAATTTTCGCTCATGAACTAAACCTCTTGGCGATAGGATACGCCGCTTGGTCGGTTATCACGCGATTGATTGGCCTGCCCGCAAAGAGATTCCCAAAGCCGGACTACCTTTTGATTCTTTCCTAAGCGGTGAGCAATTCCGAACAGCGGCGACGTCCTTTGACGTCGCACGCCGTCTAGCTATGTGCTCAATCCTTGTTGGCGTCTCTCGTGCTCGTTCATTGGCATAAAGTCCCGTCTGAGGATTTACAAATACGTCAGATTTAGCTCATTTGCCTGAACGGGCTCGTTCCCACTATGGGATTCACACTGACCCACAATCGCACGTTTCTTGATCTGGCAGGATGGGCTGAGCTTAGGATAATGGATATGAAGACGCTCATCACCCTTGATCAGGTGGAAGACGCGCGGCGCAACATTGCTCCGGTCGCGTTGCGTACGGCGCTGGTCCCGTGCAACGCGGACGCGCCTGCAAATCTGTATTTGAAACTGGAAAACCTGCAGCCGATTGGATCGTTCAAGGTCCGGGGGGCAGCGAACATAATGGCACGGACTCCGCGGGAGCGGCTGGCACGCGGAGTGCTGACGGCCTCGGCCGACAACATGGCGCAAGGAGTGGCGTTTTGCGCGCGGTGGTTGGGTGTTCAGGCGACGATTGTAGCTCCGGAAACGTGTCAGGCAACGAGAATGGGCGTGGTGGAGCGGATGGGCGGGCGGGTGATCAAAGTTCCCGTTGCCGATTGGCGGCGGACTTTCGATACCCGGTCTTATCCGGGAGTGGACGCCACATTTATCCACGCTTTTGATGACCCTGACGTCATGGCGGGCAACGGTACGATTGCGCTGGAATTACTGGAAGACCTGCCTGAGGTGGAGGCAGTGGTGATTCCGTGGGGCGGTGGAGGTTTGTCGTGCGGCATCGCGGCGGTGCTGCGAGCACGTGCACCGCGAGTGCGCATCTACGCGGCCGAGATCGAAACCGCGGCGCCGCTGGCGGCATCGCTGGCGGCGGGCGAGCCGTGCACGGTGGAATGCAAACCGTCATTCGTGGACGGCATTGGCAGCCAAGTGATGTTCCCGAATATCTTCGAATGGGCGGGGCGGTTGCTGGATGGCTCTCTGGTCGTGACCCTTGCGGAAGCGGCGCGGGCCATGAAACTGGTGGCGGAGCGGAACCGCATTATAGTCGAGGGTGCCGCGGCATGCGCGGTGGCGGCGGCTCTCTCGGGCCGCGCGGGCGCGGGAAAGACTGTGGCGATCGTGTCCGGGGGAAACATCGACCTGGATCAGTTTACTCAGATTGTCAGCCACGCCGCTTGATGGGGCGATGGTTTGATCAGTCATCATTGCCCCCAGTGAATTTTATCTACGAAGCGCCGATATTGTTGGGCAGAGCTGTAAACCGGCCCAACCGTAGTCCCTTCGTGGTTAAAGCCCTTCTGTCAATCCCCGCTCTAAAACTAACCGGTTCACAAAGGAAAAACCTGGGGTAGCGGTTAAGATATGGGGATGCCCATCACGCTGGCCCAGGTGGAAGACGCCCGGCGCAACATTGCTCCGGTTGCGTTGCGTACGGCGCTGGTCCGGTGCAACACGGACTCGCCAGCGGAGCTTTATTTGAAGCTGGAAAACCTGCAGCCGATTGGATCTTTCAAGATCCGGGGGGCGGCGAACGTGATGGCACGGACTCCGCGGGAGCAGTTGGAGCGGGGAGTGCTGACCGCCTCGGCTGGCAACATGGCGCAAGGTGTGGCGTTCTGTGCGCGGCGGATGGGGGTTCGGGCAACGATTGTGGCTCCCGAGACGGCTCCGGCGACTAAGATTGGCGCGGTGGAAAGGATGGGCGGGCGGGTGATCAAAGTTCCGTTTGCCGATTGGTGGCGGACTTTTGAGACTCGGTCTTATCCGGGAGTGGAGGCCACGTTCATTCATGCCTTTGACGACCCGGACGTCATGGCGGGCAATGGCACCATCGCTTTGGAATTGCTCGAGGACCTGCCTGACCTGGAGGCGGTGGTAATCCCGTGGGGCGGTGGAGGCTTGTCGTGCGGCATCGCGGCGGTGTTGCGGGCGCGGTCGCCGCGAGTGCGGATCTACGCGGCAGAGATCGAAACCGGGGCGCCGCTGGCTGCATCGCTGGCCGCCGGGGGGCCGCGCACGGTGGAATACAAGCCGTCATTTGTGGACGGCATTGGCAGCAAAATGGTGTTCCCGAATATGTTTGAACGCGCGAGACAGCTGCTGGATGGGTCACTGATTGTGACTCTGAAGGAAGCGGCGCAGGCCATGAAACTGGTAGCGGAGCGGAATCGCGTGATTGTCGAGGGGGCCGCGGCTTGCGCGGTCGCGGCTGCTTTGTCGGGCCGTGCGGGCTCGGGAAAGATTGTGGCCATCGTGTCCGGCGGGAACATCGACCTGGATAAGTTTGCTCAGATTGTTGGCCAAGCTTGATGGATGATAGGAAGCGGGCGAGTCAATGTGACATTTGTTGGCCTTGTAAGGAGGTGTGTAGGTACGACACGCGATCCCAAGTCTAAGGAGGAAGAACTGCCATGAAGCACAAGTCTGTGTTCTTGTTGCACCGCGTTTTCGCGATCGGTTTGGCGGCTATTTTCGCGATTGCGCTCACGATCGTGGCGCTTCCGGCGCAGGCGCAGCGAAGCGAAGTGTCGCCGAAAGCGGTAGAGCGCATTCAGAGAGAAGTGCGCCACGAACTGGTCATGCTGCCGTTTCTGACGGTGTTTGACAACCTGGCCTACAAGGTTGACGGCTACAACGTGACCTTGCTGGGGCAGGTCACGAAGCCGACGTTGAAGTCCGATGCCGAAAAGGCGGTGAAGAGAATCGAAGGCGTGGAAAAGATCGATAACCAGATCGAGGTGCTTTCGGTATCACCGATGGATGACAGGCTGCGGCAGAGCCTGTACCGCGCTATCTACGGCGATCCGGTGCTGCAGCGCTACGCGATGCCGGTTCTCAAGCCCATCCGGATCATTGTGAAGAACGGGCATGCGACGCTGGAAGGAGTGGTGGACAGCGAGGCGGACAAGAATATTGCGGGCATGCGTGCCAATGGCGTCCCTGGAGTATTCTCGGTGACGAACAATTTGGCGGTCGCGAAGTGATCTCAGGGATGCCGGGCAGGTTGGGAGGCCCTGTGAAGGGAGAAAGTCCGATGCATGGGTTCCGCCTGCACGCGGTGAATTGCATATTTTCACAACTGCGCATTAACGGCTGTCCGGCGGGACAATGCCGTTCATGCGGAGATATTCCACCAGCTGTCCATAGTGATCGAAAGAGTGAGCAACGGCGTCGATCGCGAGCCCGAGGCGAGCCCGTTGCCAGGTGCCGGAGGTACCCGTGATTGGTTCGACCTGGTTGTTTTCGTTGATCGCGGCCACAGCTTTGTGAAGAGACGCGAACGAGCCCTCCAGATAGTCCACGATCTCGGCTTTCGTTTTTACTGAATCTGGTCCTTGCTCGCTTATTTGGTCGGCGGTTGGCTTGTCGCCCAGGATCACCGCGGCCTGCCGGTAGTTGTTTGCTGCCAGGTGTTTCAGTTGCTCCGCGAAAGTGCGTACATTGTTGAATTCGCCATGGCTGGGCGCGAATGGGTACTTGTCCTCGGGCATGGCGTTGGCAACCGGTACGAGATGGTTCTCGGTGTTGGTGATCCAGGCATCGAGCACCTGGCGGGTGGTCAGTTGAGCGGGTTTGTCCATTTGCGCGGGGGCGAGATGGCTCCACGTCAGCAGGAGTAGAGAGGCTAAGATCCATTTCATCTTTTTCATAGGTGTTGTCTCCGGATTTTGTCGCTCGGCTGCTTGGACGAGGCGTCCGGGGCTACGTGTGGGTGGCGAGAACTGGTTCATCGTTTGATCCATGAGGAGAATTCCGCGTGGATAAATTGTTTTACGCCCTCCCGTCCGGTGAGGCGCCACCAGAGTTTTCCGCCTTCACGCTCCAGGCGAATGCTGACGTCAAAGAATGGGCAACAGGCGCGTTCCAGGGGAGTAAATTCGGTCAGAGCCTGGTAATTCGAGGGGTCGGAAGGAAACTCAAACTCAAATCCGTCGGGCAACTCCTGGATGCCCAAGACGGACGAACCCAGAGTCTTGCCGAGTTCCTGTTGCCGTTTGCGTTGCTCCGGGGTCAAGGCTGTGCGGTCGCAGAAGAATGGAGTTTCCGGTTTGGTGGTGGCCGAACGCTGGGCAGCCGCCTGACGTTCGGAAACGATGTGGGAAAATGCGTATCCGCCCAGGATGGTGACGGTAATTGCGACGACCAAGAATATTTTCACGGGTTCTCCTCCGCGGGTGACGTCTCTTGCTCGATTCTCCCGCTAGCAGAACCTTACAACTTAAAGGCGACTTTAAGGCAAGAGTGAAGTTTGTAAATTATTTGTCAATTCGAGGAGCAATGGGGTTGAGAAGTCAAGGCAGCCGTGGTCTAAAATGTGGGCATGCCGCAACTAACCATTTCTGAGGTGGCGCGACAGGTTGGACTTCAGCCGTCGGCGATTCGGTATTACGAGCAGATTGGAATACTTCGTCCCGCCCAGCGAATGAGTGGGCAGAGACGTTACGACACGACAGTGCTCTATCGGCTCGCGGTCATCCAACGGGCACGGCAGACTGGGTTCAGTCTGGATGAAATCCGGGAACTGTTCTTTGGCTTTCGGGATGCGGCTCCGGCGTCGCAGCGCTGGCAAAAACTGTCGCGCAGGAAATTGGCGGAACTTGAGGAGTTGATGGGGCAGATAAAGACGATGCGGCATTTGCTCCAGAAGATGATGGACTGTTGCCGTTGCGATACTTTGGATCAATGTGGCAGAGGGATATTTAAGAACGGGTTTGCCGAGGTGACAGTGAAATCTCTGCCGGTGAAGGGTCGAGCTGGGCGGTTGAACCGGTAGGGGTCCTTCGACTCCGCCTCTGCTTCGCTTCGCGATGCAGAGGGCTGCGCTCGGGATGACCCGGTTGGAGGGTTTCGGCCTCTGAAGCCAAGATGCAGTTCCTTCTTTCAGCTACCACTAAAGCTTCGTCCTTTTGCTGCTATTGTTTACAATAGAGAGTTTATCCACAATTAGGTAAAGAGATCTCGACTCCTAAGTCTCGGGTACAAAGCAGAAGTTGAAACAGTCGAATCACAATTCGGGCGACGGCGGGGCTGCTCCGAGGGTCTATTGGCGGGTGGAGGGTAGTCTTCTGGAGTTGACTACCGTGCGTCCGATCGCGTTTTTTACCTGGAACGGGCAGACATTTATCGAACGCTGGATGCGGCGGGGGCTGGTGTTGCTGATGGCGGTGCTGCGTCCTTTCTTATACGCCGCGAACCGGGTGTTCGCTACGCGGGTGGTTCACACGGTGCTGCGCGGAGTCAGCCGGGACCGGTTGGATCTGCTGGGCGAGGAATATTTCCAGTACAAGCTGAAGCCGCAGTTGAAGCCTGAGGGCGTGCGAGAGCTTAAGGGGTTGATCGATTCGGGTGCCGATGTAGTGCTGGTCAGCCAGGGACTGGATCACGTGATGGGTCCGCTGGCGCGGCATCTGGGCGCGAAGTGGGTGATCGCGAATCGCCTCGAGTTTCGCGACGGCATGGCAACCGGGAGGTTGGTGGACCCTGTGATTCGTCCTCGCGGAGTGTTTGCGATGATCACCGGGGCGGGGCCGGATGGCAGGCGGGCCCCGGACCAATTGGTTCGGGATCTGAGCCTGGATAGTTCGGGTTCACCCGGGGTTGAAGCGTTGCAGTCGGCGGTGATTCCCGCAGTGCGGCAAAAGCCGGTGCTGGCGCATCCGATTGTTGATTTCGACGGAGGACGACAGGCGGGGCCACTTTCGGTTCGATCAGCGCTGGCAGGGAAGCACGTCATGCTGATTGGGGTGACCGGGTTCATCGGCAAGGTGTGGCTGGCGAATTTGCTGATGGATCTGCCGGAAATCGGACGGATTTATTTGCTCATCCGGCGGCAGAAATCGAATCCGGCGCAAGGGCGGTTTGAAAAGTTGGTGGAGGAATCGCCAGTCTTCGATCCGCTGTACAAGCGCTATGGCGCGGGGTTGGCGCGGTTCATGCGAGAGCGCGTGGAAGTGGTGGAAGGCGATGTGTCGCAGGCGGGTCTTGGGATAGCGCCGAACGTGTCCGAAGTCCTGCGCAAGAATCTGGATCTCATCATCAACAGTTCGGGTCTGACGGACTTTAATCCCGACCTGCGGGATGCTCTGCTGACCAACGTGGATGCGGCGGTGAGCATCGTCGAATTTGTGCGCCAGTCGGATCATGCCGGGTTGTTGCATCTTTCGACGTGCTACGTGGCGGGAACCCGGGATGGGCGAGTGAGCGAAACCCTGCGGCCGAACTACACGCCGGCTAGAGTGGCGAATTTCGATGCAGACATGGAATGGCGCTCGCTCCACGAATTCGTGAAGCGGGCGGCGGAGAAGGCAGAGAGCGCCGAGGTTACGGAGGAACTGCGGCGGCAGGCATTGGAGAAGGAGCACGCGTCCAAAGACCTGAAAGGCGCAGCGCTGGAGAATCAGATTCGCAAGAACCGGGTGCGTTGGCTGCGGACATATTTGACCGAGGCGGGAAAGCAACGCGCGAACGAATTGGGTTGGGCAAACACGTACACGCTGACCAAGAGTCTGGCGGAGTCCCTGATTCATACGTACGGAGCGGGCTTGCCGATTGCGATGGTGAGGCCGTCGATTGTCGAGACCTCGGTGGAGAAGCCTTTTCTGGGCTGGAATGAAGGCATCAATACCTCGGCTTCGCTTTCGTATTTGCTGGGGACATATTTCCGGCAACTGCCATCGAACGAACGCAAGCGTCTGGACGTAATCCCAGTGGACTCGGTGTGCCGCGGGATGACGCTAATTGCGGCTGCCATCGTGGAACGGCGGAATGCGCAGATTTATCAGTTAGCCACGTCGGTGACAAATCCGTGCGATATGCGGCGGTCGATTGAACTCACTTCCCTGGCGCATCGCAAGCATTACCGTGCTCTGGAAGGTTTGGAAAGCTGGCTGCGATTGCGCTTCGATGCGATTCCAGTTTCAAAGCAGCGTTACGAGCGCATGTCGGCTCCGGCGCAGAAGGCGATCATAAAGTCTATTCAGCGCATTATGTCACCGCTGCCCTTGCGCAGGACGCCGCTGGCGCGGGCGGAGCGCAATCTGGAAAAAGTTGAAAAGCTGATCGAACTGTTCAAGCCATTTATTCTTCTGAATGAGCACGACTTCGTGGCGGAGAATGTAGAAAAACTTGCGTATGCGCTGGCGCCGGAAGAGCGGGCTGACTTCGGCTATGACACGCGCAGCATCGACTGGTGGGAGTACTGGATCAACATCCACATTCCAGCGCTGCGCCGATGGACTTATCCGCTGATTGAGGGTCGTCCTCTGGAAGCGCGGCCATCGCGGAGTTTTCAGCTGGCGGAGGCCGAGAACAATGGAGAGACCATCAAAACCGGCACAAACGGGGCAACGTGGCGATATTCCTGACCGGGTCCACCGGATACATCGGCGGGCACGTCGCCGCCAATCTGCTGGAAGAGCATGGGGCTTCTTTGAACGTGCTGGTGCGGGCACGGGACCCGCACGAGGCCGAAGTACGTTTGTGGCATGCGTTGCAACTGCACCTGGACTTCCCGCGCTTTTACGAGTATTTGCAGACGCGCATCAGGATCTTTCGTGGGGATTTGACCGGGGCGCAATTCGGTCTTGCCCGGGATGATTACGATCGATTGATCCACACGACTGATTCGGTAATTCATTGTGCGGCGTCGTTGAATCGGAAGTCGGAGAAAAGCTGCCTGAATGTGAATCTGCGGGGAACGCTGGAAGTATTGCAGCTTGCCATGCGGGTGCACCACTATCATGGGCTCCGGCGCTTCAGCCACGTGAGCACCGTGGCCGTGGCCGGAAAGCGCAAGGATGAGGTGGTCACGGAGGAGAAGTCGATCGATTGGGAACGGTCGGATTATGATCCGTATGCGCGGACGAAAAAGTTCTGCGAACACATGATCCGGCAGCTTCTGCCTGAAGTGCCGATTACGATTTTCCGGCCGAGCATCGTGCTAGGTGACAGCCGTCGTGCCCAGACCACGCAGTTCGACATGGTAAAAGCCTTCGTTTTCCTGGCTGGTTTGCCGGTGCTTCCGTTTCGCCCCAATGACAAGATCGATATTGTGAACGTGGACTTCGTAGCTGACGCAATCGCGAGGCTGCATCAGAAAGATAATCCGCAGCACGACACGTATCATCTTTCGTCGGGGCGGGAGTCGCAGACGTTTCGTGAATTGACCAGCGCGCTAGCCGCTTCGCAACAGAAACGCGGACCCATGTTTGTGCCAGTGCTGGAGCGTCCTTTCTCCGGGGCGGTGAATACATTGGCGAATCGCAAGGGCGCGGTTGCGTACGGAGCTTCGCTGATGAAAGTGTTCATGCCGTACCTGCTCTGGAATACGGTGTTCGACAACACGCGAGTTACGTCTGAGCTCGGCAGTAAGCCAGTTCCATTCTCGCGGTACAGCTATCCATTGTTGAAGTTCAGCCGGGACACTAACTTTTCCTACACGTACCAGGCCTGGCCTGCCAAAATCGGAGGTTCCGCGGCATGATGGACTTCCTGCTCGAAGCGTGGGTCAGCGCTTCGATTGAAAAGTCGAAAGCTGCGTGGATGCTGGGCAAAGGGAAGCCTTGGCAGCCGGGAGAAAAACTGAAGCTCTTGTTTGCGGGATACAACGGGACGCGCAACATGGGCTCGGACGTGCGCGTGGAGGAGATGCTGCGGCAGCTTCGTCACATACTGGGCGCGGACCGAGTGGGGTTCAGCGTGATGACGCACGTTCCCAAGTTTTCCCAGGGATATTTTGAGAGTACGGCCCAGGTGCATTTGCCGGATATTTTCCCGCCTTTCTTATCGGACGAGGTGCCTAAACATCACGGCGTGGTGGCCTGCGAAGGCTCGATGTTCAAGAGCAAGTTCGCCAACGCGCTGACCACCATGATGATCGGATCGTTGGGCATTGCGGCGGCGCAGAACAAGCTCTCGGTGGGCTACGGCGCTGAGGCTGGGCACATGGATCCCATCGTTGCGAAAATGTGCGCGCGTTATTGCCAGAACTCGCTCGTGATTACGCGGAACGAGGAATCGCGCACCATTCTGCGCGAGTTGGGAGTGCCCAACGAACTGGGCACGGATACGGCTTGGACGTTTGAGCCGCATCCTGCGGAATATGGGAAGAAGGCGCTGCGCGAGGTTGGATGGGATGGAAGCACGCCGGTGCTGGTGGTGTGTCCGATCAATCCTTTCGAGTGGCCGGTGAAGGCTTCGGTGGCCAAGTTCGCACTGCACGGCATGGTGGGAGCATATAAGGATAGCCACTACCGCTCGGTATATTTCCACAACTCAGGGCCGGAGGCTGATCGCGCTTACGAGCACTATCTGACGGCGATCACAAATGCAGTGGACGCATTCCGCAAGCAGCGAAAGGTGTTCGTGATCCTGGCGGCGACGGAGCGGCTGGATGCGCGTCCGGCGGGGCGAATTTCGGAAAAGCTGGGTGGAGTGCCCGTGCTCAGTTCTGAAGACTACAACATGTATGAGTTGGTGAGCGTGCTGCGGGCTTGCCACATGATGGCATCGTCGCGCTATCACGGGATTGTGACATGTATGCCGGCGCTGGTGCCGTCGGCGGGCATCACCATGGACGAGCGCATCCGCAATCTCATGCGCGAGCGGGGTCATGAGGAGTTGTTGATGAACGTGGATGACGCCGATCTGGAGCCGAGGCTCCTGGCGGCGTTGATCAAGCTAAGCCATGAAGGCGAGAGGATTGCCGACGGGATCGGGAGGACGGTGGTGCGGAATCTGAAAGTGATGGCGCGCATGGGCGTGTACTTCGAAGAAGAAGTGCAGCGGCGTTATCCGGAGTTTCCAACACGCAAGGGAGAGTGGAGTTGGGAAGATTATTTGCCGCCGATGAGTGCGGGGCTGCGTAGCTTGGCTGAGGCGTACAGCTGATAATCGTTCACTACCGAGACATGGAGCAAAACAAATTCCATGAGTTTTCTGGACGACATATTTGCGCAGCTTGAGGTGGCGGGTGAGACCGTTATCCTGCAAGAGCTTCGCGGCGGGGAGACGCAGCAAGCTGCGTTTCTACAGAGCGGGCGCGACCTGCTCGGGTCGATCGCCGGGGCGCGGGCTTTTCTTGCCGCCAAGGAGCTGAAAAGGGGCGACCGGTGCGCGTTGCTTGCGCACAACAGTGTTCGCTGGGTTGCGATGGACTTGGCGATCATGGCCGAAGGGCTGATCGTTGTGCCGCTTTATGCGCGGCAGGCTCCGGCGGAACTGGTAGCCATGATGAAAGATTGTTCCCCGGGGCTGATCTGCTGTGGGGATGCGGTGCTGCGTGATGGGATCGTGCAGAACTGGCCAGAGGCGCCGTCGCAGGTGCTGTTTGAGGATGTGTTCGGCGATGTGTTCGGCGATGTCTCCCACCCTTTGCAAAGAACGCAAAGGATGGGGCACCTAGAGCAGGTTACGGACTTCGATCCCGTCACTATTATTTATACGTCGGGTACATCGGGTGAGGCGAAAGGGGTTGTGCTCACCGCTGGCAATGTTGGCCACATGCTGGGCTGCACTTCCGGGCGACTCGATGCGCTGATGCAGAACAAACCCAGTCAGGATCGCGTGTTTCACTATCTTCCATTTTGTTTTGCTGGTTCCTGGATCATGTTGCTGACCTGTCTTCTGCGCCGCAATTCGCTGATGCTGAACACCGACCTGAGCAAGATCGCCAGCGACATGCGCCAGGCCGCACCCGACTATTTCCTCAATGTTCCGGCGCTTCTCGAACGGATGCGCAAAGCTGTCGATGAGCAGCTTTGGAAGACTGGTGGCGTGGCTCTCAGCATTTACAGCTGGGCCAAAGGTGCGTGGATTCGCAAGCAGGAGGGGCAGACCAGCTTGTGGGATTCAATGTGGCTGGTCTTGGCTAATGCGATCGTGTTTCCGACGATCCGCAAGAAGATGATCGGCTCCAACCTAAAAGCCCTGATCTGCGGTTCAGCGCCGCTTAGTTTGGAGACGCAGCTCTACTTCATGATGCTGGGGATTCCGGTGCTGCAGGTTTATGGGCTAACCGAGACCACCGCCATCTGCACCATGGATGATCCCGGTCATGTGGAGCCGGGGCGCGCGGGCCCGGCGATCAGCGGGGCCGAGATGAAGCTGGGCGAGAACGACGAGATTGTTGTGCGTGGGCCGAATGTTTTTCCGGGCTACTGGAATCGTCCGCAGGAGACCGCGAAAGCCTTACGCGACGGCTGGTTTCATACCGGCGATCAGGGCGAGGTGGATGCGACAGGGAACTGGCGAATTGTCGGACGCATCAAGAATTTGATTATTCTGGGTTCCGGCCACAACATTGCGCCAGAGCCGATCGAGGATGAAGTGTTGCGGAATTTGCCGGGAGCGCTGCAGGTAGTGCTGATGGGCAATGGGCGCGGATATCTTTCGGCGGTCGTGACCGGAGCAGTGACGCGCGAGCAGGTGCAGGCTGCGCTGGATGCAGTCAATCCGGGGTTGCCGCATTACAAGCAAGTGCGTGCGTTCCGTATTTATGCAGAACCTTTCTCAATTGAGAATGGTTTGCTGACTGCGAATGGGAAATTGAAGCGGGATTTGATCGCGACGCGTTTGAAGGAAGAGATCGAAGATATGTACGGGGTAAAGCAAGCCTCGTAGAATCGTCGAAGGAAACGAGGTGTCGGGGAAGACGCCGTCGAGCCGTGATATTGCGAGGTGATTTATGCGACATCTGGGGCCCCTCCTTACGCCGGCGATAGTCGGTGCAGTCGTATCATTCGTGGTCGCGATCCTCAGCAACGCTCTGAGCTATCGCGCCAAGGTTGATGAAGGGTTACGGGATACGCGGCTTGCCTTGTACAGAGTTTTGTGGAAGAAAACCGAACTCTTGCCAAAGTGGCCGCGTCGAACAGATGTGACGTACGAAAACCTTCGCGACTTGAGTGAAGAACTAAGGGACTGGTACTTCGGCGATGGAGGAATATTCCTCTCACGCACGGCCCGTAAGTCATACGGCAAGTTGCAAGACACTATCGGTGGAATCCTTACCCAGCCGGCGAAGGGTGAAATAACCGACCCCGATTACGATAAGGTAAGGTTCCGGTTGAGTAAGTTGAGATCACAGCTGACGGACGATTTATTGTCGAGAAGAGGAGCGCGCCGTTGGTTCTAGCTTGGATCCACGAATCTCCGGCAATTTGGCGGTGTGGCGGCTGACTTCATGTTTATGGAGAGTTTCGACGGCCAATCCCTTTCCTGGGAACTGAAGGATGGCGTAATCGAGCTGGCGCTGCATCGCGCGCCATGCAATGAGATTGGTTCGCTCACGCTTGACGAGCTCGAACAATTTATCACGGTCCTCGAAGGCTTCAAAGACGGGGCCCGCGCACTCGTTATTTATAGCGAGATGAAGGCTGGGTTTTGTGCCGGGGCCGACCTGCGGGAACTGTATCAGCAGTCCCAGGAGTTGGAGCCGAAGGATGCCGCCAGAGGTGTTCGCGATTACCTGGAGCGCATTCACCGGGTGCTGAACGCAATCGATGCTTCGCCGTTGACCACAATTGCGGCGGTGCACGGAGTAACTTTCGGCGGAGGCTTTGAGCTGGCGCTGGTATGCGATCTAATCATCGCCGACAAGATGGCGAGGTTTTGTTTCCCGGAGCTGCGGTTGGGATTGATTCCTGGCTTTGGGGGGATTCCGCGTTTGAAGCGCGATCTGGGGAACGCGGTGGTTCGCGATCTCCTGCTTACCGGTCGAAGTTTCAATGCGACCAAGGTTCAGCAGGTTGGGCTGGTGAGCCAAGTGGTGGCTGAAGGCCAGTCGCTGAAAGTGGCGCGGGCTACTGCTGCCCAGCTCGGGAAGTTTGATCGGCGGACTGCGGCGGCGGCAAAGAAATTCATCAAGCCGATTCCCTACGAGGAGTTGCGGCGGGAAATCGATATTTTCTGCGAACTATTTGCGCAGCCGGCGGTGGAGGCCGGTCTGAGAAAGTTTGCGGAGAGCGAGGACCCGCGGCCATACTTACCCTAGTTGGTCCGGAATCCACAGATCTCGCTCAGAGTGACAATCTCGGCGTTGTGGATTTATCCCAATACAGAAGAATACGATAATGACTATACCTAAACAAACACTTGAAGAAATCATGAATCTCGCAGCCACCCACTTTAAGGTGCCTCGAGAGAAGCTTACCCCCGACGACGACTTCTTCAAGACGCTCGGTATCGACAGCTTGCAGGCGCTTGATCTGCTTACCAGACTGGAGCATCACTTTCACATCGAACTGCCGGATTACGAATTGCAGGGAGTATCGGACTTCCGCACACTGGCTGACCGCATTCAAGCAAGGTTGTGAGCAAGATCCGCTACGGAAACATCTTTCGGTTTCGCGTAGAGCAAGCTCCGGAGAATACGAGAGGAAAAATCTCCAGTGGCCAGCTTCTCGGTTCTCAGCTTTCCACGGGTGATGAACTGATTAACATGCTTTTCTCTGTCGCTGGTGTGAAATAGATCTTTCATGCTCAATCTCGACCAATACAGTTGTCTCGGCGCTGCCCTGCGGGATGCGCTGGACCGCTGGCCGAACGAAATTTGCCTGATCGAGGCGGACCGGGATCGAGAGAAGACGCGGCTTACCTACTCCGATTTCAAAGACGTGGCTCTGCCTTTGGCCCGCGCGCTCGAGGATGCTGAATTCAATCCCGGCGATCGCGCCGCGATCATCATGACCAATCAGTCGAAGTGGCTGATTTCGGCTTACGCCGTTTTCTATCGCGGCGGCGTGCTGGTGCCGCTTGACTACAAACTGACGGCGGCTGAGCATCTGCAATTGCTGGCGCACTGCAAAGCGAAGTTCTTGATCGTTGAATACTATCTGTGGCGCGCAATCACTCAATCGCCGGAGTTCAAGAATCACAAGCTAAAGAAGGTGCTGGTCACGGAAGCGCCTCTGGGAGCCGATCTTGCGGGCGCATATCGGTGGGAAGAATTCCGCCGCAAAGGCGATCCTGGGTTTGTTCCGCGAGGGCGGGAGGACGTGGCTTGCATTGTTTATTCTTCGGGCACGGGTGGGCGTCCCAAGGGATGCGTCCTTACTCACGAGAACTATCTTGAGCAGTGCAAGTCGCTCACGGCCTGGTACCCATTCTGGCCGGGGGTGCGCTACCTCAGCATTTTGCCGACGAACCACGCGATTGATTTCATGGTTGGGTTCATCGGCCCGTTCGTGTGCGGCGCCTGCGTGGTACACCTGCGTACGCTGCGGCCAGAGTTCGTGCGCGACGCTTTCGTACGCTACAAGATTACTTATGTCGCACTTGTTCCCATGATTCTCAAGAACCTGGAGCGCGGCTTGCGCGCAAAGTTCAACGAAGCGTCCGCAGGGAAACGCTTCCTGCTCCGTCGCATGATCGCGTTGAATAAATCTCTTACTCGCGGACGCCCCAAGGTCGGCCTGAGTCGCAAACTTCTGTCGCAGGTTCATCAGGGGTTCGGCGGAGAATTGCGGGCAATGTTTACCGGGGGCGCGTTCATGGAGCCTTCGACGTTGCAGTTCTTCTACGATCTGGGCATTCCGGTCGCCAACGGATACGGCCTTACCGAGGCTGGCACTTCGCTCACGCTGAACGACCTCAAGCCGTTTCGCGCGGATACCGTGGGCAAGCCGTTGCCGGGAGTCGAACTTCGTATTCTCAATCCTGATTCCGATGGAATCGGCGAAGTTGCGGCGCGGAGCAAAACCGTGATGTCGCACTACCTGGATGATCCAGAATTGACTGCGCAGACGATCGTGGAGGGCTGGCTGGTGACGGGTGATTTGGGCCGCTTTGACGGCAACGGGCACTTACAACTTTTCGGCCGCAAGAAGAACATGATCGTGACCGAAGGCGGCAAGAATATTTATCCCGAAGACATTGAAACCGCCTTCGACGGACTGCCCGTGAAAGAGTACTGCATTTTCGCCGCGAACTATCTCTGGCCGGCGAAGAGTCTCGGTCATGAGATGTTGGTTTTGCTTGTGGGACTGGAGCAAGGCCAGGAATTTACCGACGCGCTGAAAGAGGAGATCATCGCACGTAACCGCCGTCTGCCGGATTTCAAGCGTGTCGGCGGATTCCTACTGTGTAGTAAGGATTTCCCTCGAACTGCGTCCATGAAAATCAAGCGCACCGTGCTGGCCGAAGAGGTCCGCAAAATTCTTGGCCGTGCAGCCGTGGTCGAGTTGTGAGCGACGCGGGCACGTTCTTCGCGGTGGTGAATCCGGCTGCGGGCGGGGGACGGTGTCGTAAACTCGTGCTGGCCGCGCTAGATCGCCTGCGAGCGGGTGGGATCAAGCTGGAGGTAGTGGAAACTGTCTCCCCAGGTCAGGGAGCACCTCTAGCGCGCGATGCCTATGCCCGCGGGTATCGCAAGTTCATCGCCGTGGGCGGCGATGGCACGTCGTATGAGATCGTCAACGGACTTTTTCCGCGCCGAGAATCTGACGAACCTGCCACGCTGGCGTTTCTTCCCCTGGGCACGGGCAACTCATTTTTGCGCGAATTCACCGATCGCGGGGTCGAACACGCAATCGAGGCATTACTCGCGGGGCGGTCGCAGCCGTGTGACGTTTTGCGATTGCGTCACACGGAGGGAGTTCTTCACTACATTAATCTGCTAGCCATGGGATTTGCGGCGGATGTGGCTACTTTGCGGGCACGGCGTTTCAGCGGGTGGGGAGAACTGGGCTATCAATCGTCCATCTTCATTTCTCTGGTTCGCTTCCGCCGCCGGCCTTTCCCTTTGCGAGTCGATGGGGAACGAGAGATCGACCGCCGCCCTTGCCTGTTCCTGACCTTCAATAATAGTAAGTTCACCGGTGGCACCATGATGATCGCGCCTCAGGCAGAGGTGAACGATGGGCTCATCGAGTACGTACGCTGGGGGCCCATCGGACGGCTGGGGCTGATCCGTAACTTGCCGACGCTCTATGACGGCACGCACATTCATCATCCCCTGGCCGAACGGCGGGGGGCGAATCGAATCGATTTCCATTTGAACGCGCCGGTGGACGTGATGGTCGATGGTGAGGTGCTGACATTACAATGCCAGGCACTGGATGTTCTGCCATCCGCTTTGCGCGTCGTGGTATAAGCAATTTATCCCTATGTCAGAAGAGCGCAGAAAACGACAACAGGAGCGGCAAGGGCAAGAGCAACTGAAGCCGGGGCCGCGTTACATGATTATTGCCCTCGCGATTGTGGTTGCGTTTGCCGCCGCGTACTACTTCGGATGGCGCAGGCACACCAATCGTCTGGACGCTTTCGCTAAGTGCCTGACGGCGAAGCAAGCCAAAATGTACGGTGCCTTTTGGTGTCCGCATTGCGAGGACCAGAAAGAGAAGTTCGGCTCGTCCTTTGAGTACGCTCCTTATGTTGAGTGTGGAATCAAAGGTTCGAAGGACATCGAACCGGTTTGCACCGAGGCCGGCATCAAACGCTTTCCTACTTGGATATTTGCGGACGGCACACGGGTCGAGGGTGCACACGAGTTGGGGTTCCTGGGTGAGCAGACTGGATGCAGCCTGCCATGACCTCAGCATCGCGACGGGTCTTTCAGGTGATCGCTACTCTGGCGTTGGCTGGAATGGTGGTCTCTTCCGTCTCGCTGCGTCACCACTATGGCACGTCGCAAACTAGCTACTGCGATTTCGGGGCGAGTTTCAATTGCGACATCGTCAACCGCAGCATTTACTCGACCGTGCTCGGCGTCCCAGACGCGCTGATCGGCATCGTTGGTTACGGCCTGCTTCTTGCCCTGGCAACGTTTTATCGGGCGAGAGCGGAAGCTCCCTTCATGCTTTTGATCGCCTCCACGGCGGGGCTGGGCTTTGCTCTCTATCTCACGTATGTCGAGAAGTTCGTGCTGGCGACGTGGTGTGTTTTGTGCCTTTCGTCGCTGACGTTGATTGTTGTGATTACGGCGCTCTCGTCATTCCTGGCGGCAGGTTCCATGCGCCGGGGCTGACGCGGGAGGCCAATCACGGATTTCCTTGCCGGCCCGCACGGGTGGGGACGCCCGCGCCTACATTGAATGATGGACGAAATCACTCAAGAGCACGCCATGCCGAGCGGGGAACAGTCTAGCCTGCCGCGGAACGAATCCGCCACCGGAGACCTTCGGTTGCACGAATTTCATAGCCGGATATTTCGCAACACGCGGATGCTGCGGGTATGGCTGCCTCCACGATACGACGCGCCCGGCAACGACACGCGGCACTACCCCGTGCTTTACCTGAATGATGGCCAGAACCTGTTTGACCGCGCGACGGCTTTCGCTGGGGTGGAATGGCAAGTGGACGAAACCGCTGACCGTCTGATCCGCCAAGGGGAGATTCCGCCGCTGATCATCGTAGGCATCGACAATGCCCATACTGACCGCATCAAGGAGTACTTGCCGTACCGCTTGTTTCATCCGCCAATTCTGCGGCCGCAGGGGAAGCGCTATCCCGGCTTCCTGATGAACGAGGTTATGCCGTTTGTGTACGAGCGATACCGCATCGCAAGAGGTCCTGAAAATACTGGGTTGGGTGGGTCGTCCCTGGGCGCGCTCATTTCGCTGTACACCGTCATCGAGCGGCCCGGGGTGTTCGGCCGCCTGCTCCTGGAGAGTCCGTCACTGTTTATTTCCAATCGAAGGATTTTGAAGTACAGCCGCCATTTTCGGCGCTGGCCGGCGAAAGTGTTTATGGCCATAGGCACCCGAGAAGCGGGCCGTGAGGATAAGGACAGGCAGGTCGTGGAGGATGTCCGCGAGCTCGAACAGAGCCTGCGCCGCGCGGGCCTGGACGAGCACCGCTTACTGGTGAAAATCGACGAGGGCGCAACTCACAACGAGGGCGAGTGGGCGAAGCGCTTTCCGGGTGCGCTGACTTTTCTGTTCGGGGAAGTTCCCCGTACTTAAGTTATGAGGTGCTCTTGAGCAAGGTTAACGAATAATCCGCACGAACGGCATCGCCGGTGGGACCGCGAGTGGTACCATCGGCGGTCATGAAGCGCGCTGCCATTCTCGCAGGAGTTATCGTCATTGAGATAGTCATGGCGATTATGCTGGTGCCGTCTACGGACCACGCGCATATTGAGACCACGGACTTTCTAAACTTCTATGTGGGAGCCACCATTGTCCGCGAAGGGCACGGACGGACTCTCTATCAGGCTGAGACCCAGCAACTTGTTCTCCAATCCATCCTGGGTCGCAGGGTTACCGAGTACTACTTGCATCCTCCATTTGAGGCAGCGGCTCTCGTCCCATTTTCATATTTAAGAATCGAGCGGGCGTTCGTGGTCTGGACCTTGGTGAATGCAGCGCTGCTAGGCTTGTTGCCGCTGCTCTTCACAGGATGCGTTTCGTTTGTTGCTCGCAGACCCTATCTTGGGCTGCTGGGTTTCGCATTCCCCCCCGTGCTCGCGAGCTTGACGCTCGGGCAGGACTCGATTCTGGTGCTCTTTTTCATCAGTGCGGCATACCTGCTTGGCGTGAAAAAACGTGACTTCGTGGCAGGCTTGGTGTTGGCTTTGGCCACCTTCAAATTTCAATATGTGCTGATTCTCGCGCTGCTCCTCTTAGTCTCTCGCAAATTCCGTTTTATTGGCGGATTCGTTGCAGGCTGTGCGGTTCTGGCTCTTGCGTCTGTCCTGGTTACGGGCGGTTCCGGGATCATCGAATATTTCAGATTCGTGCATCGGTTCGATCTTCACAACGGCTACGGCAACGTCAACCCAGCTGCGATGATGAACTGGCGCGGCTTTCTGGCTGGAATCGGGTGGGAAGACAATCGACGACTATACTCCACAATCGGCTCGGCGATACTCATTGCCCTAGGTATCGTCTCTTCGCGATGGATTCGCGCCACAAAGAACCAACAGCTCGGTTTTTCGCTGTACGTTGCGATCGCATTAGCTGCTTCACCTTATAACTATTTTCAGGATGCAGCTATTCTGCTTCTGGCAATTTTCCTGGTCATGGATCTGGTTGTAAGAGGGCGAATCATCGGAATCCGGGCGAAACTTGTCATTGTATGCTGCGTACTGATGTTTGTGTGGCCCGTCGTTTTGCTTATCTTCGGCGGTCACTACTTTTGGAATAGCCGTATTTATTTGGTGTTCCCGGTTATTATTTGCTTCATCTGTGTGCTGGCCGCTGAGCTGTACTCGCAAAACGCAGTTCTTCCAGCACCCGCGGCTCGGTGTGGTTAGTGATCACAGCGGAGGTGCGCTGCGGCTCAACATTACTACCGGACGCACTGCTACAATGCCCTCCACCGATGCGGCGCGTGCCGATCATTCAGACCGTGTTGAACGTCGTTGCCTCACCGCGCGTCGTTTTTCTAGCAGCGCTCGCCGCAAGGCTGTGGGTGTTGTCTCAACTCTTGCCCGCCAACGCTTGGCGCGATTTCTACCAGTACAATGAACCGGCTCACATCGCATGGTCGGTAGTGTCGGGATCCGGCTACAGTTCTCCGTGGGCTAACGCACTGCCGACGCCGACCGCGCAACAGCCCCCGGTCTACCCCTATCTGCTGGCGGGAATTTTCAAAGTGACGGGAGCCTACAGCTACCGGTCGCTTTGGATCGCGGTTGGACTGAACGCTGTTTTTTCCGCGCTCACCGCAGTCGTGATTCTTAAGATTGGAAAACGGACCTTCGGCGCTTCCACGGGCGTGTTGGCGGCTTGGATCTGGTCGTGCTGGATCTATGAGGCGGTCATATCCATCCGACTGTGGGAGAGCAGCCTGTCAGCTTTGCTGCTGGCGGTTGGATTGTTGCTGCTGCCGAAACTGGCCGGTTCGATCCGTCCCTGGCTTTGGCTAATCTTTGGAGTGCTTGCCGGTGTGGCTGCTCTTACCAACACGACTTTGCTGTCCGTTTTTCCATTTTTCTGGCTGTGGCTATGGATCAGCTTCCGTCGTCGCGGACTCTCGTGCAGTAAGTGGCTGGCGGCTTCGGTCGTCATGTGCGTGCTTGTCTTGCTCCCTTGGACAATGCGTAATTATGCAACCTTCCATCGGATGGTGCCGATCCGCGACAATTTCGGTCTCGAATTGTGGATCGGGAATCATGAGGGCGAAGCTCGCTTGAATGGCGATGACTTCCAACGGATGGTTGCGGAATATAGCCGCTTGGGAGAGATGCGCTTCATGGAGACCAAGCGCCAGTTCGCAGTGCAGTTTATTCGTCAGCACCCGCGGTCGTTCTTGCGCCTGTCTGCCCAGCGTTTCTTCAGGTACTGGACCGCGCCCGATGGGTCCGCTTGGATGTTCGTAAGCCTGCTGGCATGGGTCGGTATGATCGTGGCGCTGTGGCAGAAAGGGCTGGAGGCTGTGCCTCATGCCATTGTGCTAGTGATGTTTCCTCTCGTGTACTACGTTACCCACACCGGCAGCACGTATCGCCATCCCGCCGACCCCGTGATACTCGTGCTGGCGGCGTACGCCAGTGTCACCACCGCCCAGGTGTTCGCCAAACGGTTGCGCAAGATCGCATAGGAGAGCATGCCGAAGCCGCTCCCCTCCATCATCGGTGGATTACTTGGCCGCGACCGGTACGGGTGGTGAGACTGTATAAGTGGACTTTCACGCCGGAAGTTTCGAACGCCTCTAATCGAGTACCTAGCAGTTTCAGTTGATCGCACAAAAGCGTTCCCTCGTCGCAGCCGTCGTACGGCAGGATATGGGATAGAAGGACCCAAATACGAGGGTTGCCACGAAACTGGCCTAGATCAACGCCGCAGCACGCTCTATCCGTTCCGCAGTCGGCCCAATGCGCACATTTGCCATTGGCAAGTTGTAACTGCGGCGTAATAGGCGAGCTGATACTTTGCGCTGTACACGTACCAGCGATCTCCTGGCCATTGATGCGACTCAATGTAGCGAATTCCAGCCTTGATGTCGTCTCGCCGAACGGGGTGAATCAGAGTGTCGGAGCATTAGGGTACGGAGAAATTCTCGGCGGGGACTCGTCCGGATCGAGCAGCCACACGCGTCGATTTCCAAAATACCGCAGCAATTCCTGGTTATCCTGTTCATCCATATCCCGCGCCCACACCACCTTCGAGGCGTCGATATCAGCCGCATTGTACACCCACTCATGATCCGCTAGATGAGATGGCCCGTAACGTACGATGATCAAGTGTTGTCCTTGCGTGTTCTCCAGGCTATGCAGGATCCGGGCGCGGGGTATGTTACCTCGCGGCCAGGGGTCCTCAATTGTTGCGTGCGCCTGGATCGCCGTAACCCGGATGACCACGATTGCAAAACAGATCAGTGGAATCGCTCGCACCAGTGAGGGACCCAGCAGCGTCCCCCGCCAACGCCAGAGTCTCAGATGTCGCATGCACTGAAGCAGAACCACATAAAGGAGGCCTGTGGCGGGCGCGAAATAATGTGGCCGGAACCAGGTTTCTACACCAAGCCCCAGCAGGAACGCTGCAAGTGCCAACAGAGGGAATCGAATCCGACGATCACGCCAGGTCCAGGGTAGGGCTAGCAACGGAACCGTCAGGACGGGACCCAAGAAGAAGCGCCAGAACCAGGCAACCTTAGACGCGCTCTGCCTCATGAAACCAGCAAAGGTGCAATTATCCTGATAGTACTTGAATTCTGTTCCTTCGTAAAAGTTTTCCATGACCGCGTAGCGATATTCGGGTTTCGGCAGGGCATCCTGCCAGACAAAATATCGAGCGCGCGAGTAGAGGCTGCGATCTACCTGGTAGCCCATACGAAACGGGCTGCCAGTCACGCGGTAGTTGTAGTAGCCGGTGGCGATGGCTGTGATCGCCAGGATCAGGGCAATCGGCGTGAGCACACGACTCAAGACAGTTGGAAATTTGGGATGCAATGGGCTGGCTAGCCACGCCGCCATCGCTACCGCGACCGTTGCTGCCAGAACGAGTCCTTCATAGGGCCGGGTGTTGGCCAGGATGGCAAGACCCAGGGCCATCCACATCGCATCTCGCATGCGTACGTGGCGCCTCAACCGGGGCAACGCACCCAGCACAAGCGCTCCCCCCATAGCGGTCACCGAAGCACACCAGTAGCCATTGACCCAGTAGCCGAAAACGCCGAGCCGGAGCAGGCCAAGCACACCGCCGAGCAGCGCCCAGCCGGGCGGAAGCCAACCTTGAAGCATCCAGGTCAACGCCGCGCACATCAGGGCAGTTACCAGAAGGTTGCCGATCCAAGGATGTCCGAGGAGTTGTCCTGCAGCTAGTACCAAGCCCTCAGCGGGCGGGTACATGGACATATAGGTGGGACGCTGGATGATGTGAAAGCTTTCGAAGTGCATCCACATCGGGTGTGTTGGATTTGTAAGTCGGCCATGGGCAAACGTATCGGCAGCCAGCAGGTAACTGTACTCATCGTGATAAAAGGGTTCGGGAATGCTAAGGATTGGAATCAGCGCCGCTCGAATTAAGACGACCATCAGACCCACGACAGCGACGGAAAGATTTTCTCTTCGCGCCAGAGGGAGAAACCTTCTCTCCAGCCAAAGAAAAGCGGAGGCCGCTGCGCGGCCTGGGCGCGGCCACAGGATCATCGCACCGGCGGCGAGCACCAGCAGCAATTCGATGACCTGGACCGCGTATCTGATGAGCAATTGCTCGAAGACTGGCATGAATAGCAGATTCTTAATTGCGAACGGACCATTGTCAATTTGAGGCTAGGACTTTTGCCTCAGTGATCGCGATGAGTTATGCTCTCGCGCAGTGAGAAACGAACTCTGCGAGAGTATCGCGGCTGCGATTGGAACTCGAAGTGTCTCAGCTTTTCGTTTCAGGCTTTGGCTGGTTCTTGCTGTTGCCTTGGCAACCGCGCTAAGGCTTTTTCGGTTGGGAACAAAGAGTTTCTGGCTTGATGAAGCCATCAGTGCGGTGTTGGCGCAGGTGGATAGGCACGTTTTCGTGGGCTCAATCATCCACCGCCAGGCCAATATGGTTCTGTATTACGTGCTTCTGCGTGGCTGGATACGGCTGGGTGACAGCGAGTTTGTCATACGTTGTTTTTCAGTTGTTACCGGGGTAGCCGCGATTCCGGCAATATATCTGCTCGGCACGCGTCTTTTTGGACCAAGAGCGGGAAGAGTGGCTGCGCTATTGCTGTCTGCTCATGCATTTCACATCAGGTATTCGCAGGAGGCTCGCGCCTACAGCTTGTCCATGTTGCTGGCGGTAATGTCGTCTTTGCTTTTCCTAGGGAGTCTGGAACGGCCCTGGCGCAAGAACTGCGGAGCGTACATTCTGGTGAGCACTCTGATGGTGTACGCCCAAGTTTTCGGCGGCTGGATTCTGCTAGCGCAGTGGGTCTCACTACTCTTCCGACGGCGCGAAACCTGTTGGAAACAATTCCTTTTCAGCGCTGCGGTAATTTGTTTCCTCATCTCTCCCTTGGCCTATTGCCTGCTTTTTGTTTCAGACCGCTCACAGCTTTACTGGCTTACAAAGCCTGGGATGCAAGATTTGTACAAGTTTTGCCTCGATATGACAGGAGACGGTGGTCCGTTGCTTCTGTTGGCGTATCTGGCGCTGGTCTTGGGTGGGGTCGCAGCCGGCGTCAGTCGCCTGAGATCTCATTCCGACGCTGCTGATATTTGGAAGTATTGCTTCCTGCTGACCTGGCTGATTCTCCCCGTCGTATTAGTTCTGGCCATTTCCCTCCGCTGGCCTGCGTTTGAGCCCCGTTTCCTGATCTTTTGCGTTGCTCCGCTGGTGCTGCTCGTGGCTGATGCCTTGACCCGAATTCGTTCGAAGGTTTTCTTTGCCATTACTCTGATGATTCTGCTCGGACTGTCGCTGAGTGGTACATACTCTTATTATCGCGGCCGTGCGGACGACGAACACACTGACGACTGGAGAGATGCGACCCGCTACATCTTGTCACAAGCGGAAGTGGGCGACGCTGCTCTTTTTAGTTATAGTGAGGAGAGACTTGCTTTCGACGAATATCGGCGGCAGTTTCACAAGACCGGCTCTCCGATTCACCAATTTCCAGAGGAGACGGATTTGGAATTACTGACTCTACGTCCATCGCGTCCCAGCGCTGAGTTGCTGGACAACATTGTTGCACGGTACAGACGCGTATGGGTGATCTCCGCCTTCCAGCCCAACCGAGCCAGCCGCCAGGCAGACGCGGTGCTGAGAGCTCATTTCAGTGAACATGAGGATCGGAGTTTTGGCTTTGTCCACGCGGACCTATTCGCGGATCGGATACTGAGCCCGCCAAATTAACAGAGGGACCGCCGCTAACGCAAAACGCAATGACAATATCCATCCGAATCCTGCTTTGGCTTGGCGTTGCCGCTCTCGGCGCGCTTGCGCTGGGCACGATTGCGCTGCACCGGGGTGAACAGATCAATGCCATGTGGCTGGTGGTTGCGGCCTTTTGCGCATACGCATTGGGGTACCGTTTCTACAGTAAATTCATTTCCGCCAAAGTCCTTGCGCTCGATGCTCAGCGAGCCACTCCCGCCGAACGACTGGAGGATGGCCGCGATTTCGTTCCCACCAACAAATGGGTGGTCTTTGGGCATCATTTTGCCGCGATTGCTGGGCCGGGGCCGCTGGTGGGGCCGGTGCTCGCGGCGCAGTTTGGCTATCTTCCGGGAACGCTTTGGATATTGATTGGCGCGGTGTTTGGCGGCTGCGTGCAGGACTTTGTCATCCTGCTGTTCTCGGTGCGGCGGGACGGAAAATCGCTCACTGAAATGGCCCGCGAGGAAATCGGTCGCGTAGGCGGGTTCGTGGCCTACGCATCGGTTATCAGCATTATCGTGATTCTGCTCGCTGTTGCCGCGTTGATTGTGGTGAACGCCTTGAAGGCCAGTCCATGGGGGGTATTTACCATCGCAATGACCGTTCCAATCGCGCTGTTGATGGGCTTGTACCTGCGTCGCTTGCGTCCCGGGAAAGTATTGGAAGCTTCGGCTCTCGGATTCATTCTGGTGATGCTCGCCATTTGGGGCGGACAGTGGGTCTCGCAGACTCCGGCGGTCGCGCCGTGGTTCACTCTGACCGCATCCACGCTTGCCGTCGTGATTATCATTTATGGGTTCGCCGCCTCCGCATTGCCCGTGTGGTTGCTGCTTGCGCCGCGCGATTACTTGAGCACTTTCGTCAAGCTGGGGACGATCGGATTGTTGGCATTGGGAATCATTGCGCTGCGTCCCACGCTGCACATGCCGCCGCTGACACGATTCATCGACGGATCAGGGCCAATCTTTGCCGGCAGCATTTTTCCTTTTGCCTTCATCACGATCGCTTGCGGCGCCATCAGCGGATTCCATTCTTTGATCTCCAGCGGCACGACTCCGAAGCTCATTCGGCGCGAACCCGAAACTCGCATGGTCGGCTATGGCGCAATGATGGCGGAATCGATGGTAGCAATTATGGCAACGATCGCCGCCTGCGTGCTTGAGCCGGGAACCTATTTCGCGATCAATAGTCCGGCGGGAATCGTGGGCCAGTTGCCTGAAGCCGCCGTCGCAACCATCAGCGGCTGGGGATTCCCGGTCACGGGCACCGGGATGCATGCGCTGGCGCAGGCGGTTGGCGAGCAGACCCTGTTCAACCGCACGGGCGGCGCACCCGCCTTCGCTGTGGGGATGGCCCATATTTTTTCCAGCAGTTTGGGTGGTCAGGCTGTAATGGCCATCTGGTATCACTTTGCCATCATGTTTGAGGCGTTGTTTATTCTTACCGTTCTCGATGCGGGAACACGCGTGGGCCGCTTTATGGTGCAGGATGCGCTCGGCCATGTTTGGAAACCGCTTGGCCGTACCAGTTGGTATCCCTCGATTCTGGCTACCAGCGCTTTGATCGTGGCTGCCTGGGGATCGTTCTTGTGGCAAGGAGTGAAAGATCCGCTGGGCGGAATCAATTCGCTGTGGCCGCTGTTTGGAATCTCCAATCAGCTTTTGGCAACCGTGGCGCTATGCGTGGCCACGACCATCATCGTGAAGATGGGGAAGGCCCGCTATTCGCCCGTGACTCTGGTCCCGCTCGCATGGTTAGTTGCGGTGACCTTTACGGCGTCATGGCAGAAGATGTTCGATGCCAACCCACGGATTGGATTTCTGGCGCATGCGCGGCAACTTGCTTCCTCCGCGGCGCCGAGTCATGAGATTTCGCGGTTGATCTTCAACGATCGGCTCGACGCTACTGTGACGGGAGTGTTGGTTTGCATGGTTGCGCTCATTTTGCTGGAGTCGGCTTTTATGTGGATGAGCGTGCTCTCTGGCCGTATGCAGGCGAGGGTAAAGGAAGCGCCGTTTGTCCCGACGAGGTTTGCTGCGGAGGAGCAGGGATGAGTGGATTGAAGAACCTGATGCCGGATTCGAACAGAAGGCCTCCGGCCGAGCGTCGCTCGGCCGGACAGCCGGGGGCGGCTGTCCCCACGTGGTTTGCTCGCGTGACACGATTGTTGCTGTCCACTCTGCGCGAGATTTTCGATGAGTCTGCCTACTCGCGCTTTCTTGCCCGCCATGAAATGAGCTCTTGCCCGAGCGCCTACGCCGCGTTTCTGCGCGAACAGGAGGGGATCAAGGCTCGTCGCCCAAAATGCTGCTAGCTTTGACGGGTCAGCGTGATCTCGAATAGTCTGTACATCTTTCACGTGTAAACCAGCATGAGCGAACCAGCCATTTCCGTGCAGGCATTGCGCAAGGCCTACGGGCCGGTGGAGGCCGTCAGAGGCCTGGATTTTGAAATCCAGTCCGGAGAAGTCTTCGGCCTGCTGGGTCCCAATGGCGCGGGCAAAACCACGACCGTTGAAATTCTGGAAGGCTTGCGCCCGCGCAGCGGAGGAATGGTCTCCGTGTTAGGTTTCGATCCGGAGAAGCAGAAACAGCAACTCAAAGATCGTATTGGCGTTTGCCTGCAAGCCACGAATCTACCGGATAAGATTCGCGTGCGCGAAGCTCTGCACGTGTTCTCCTCGTTTTACAGCCGCAACGTTGATGCCAACGAAATCCTGCGTCGGCTGCAGCTCGAGGATAAGCGCGACGCTTTCTACAGCACGCTCTCTGGCGGCCAGAAGCAGCGGCTAGCTTTAGCCCTGGCGTTGGTCAACGATCCTGCACTGCTTTTTCTGGACGAACCCACGACCGGACTCGATCCTCAAGTTCGCGCGGAGATTCATGGGCTGCTCGAGCAACTGCGGGATGAGAAGCGCACCATCCTGCTGACCACTCATTACATCGAGGAAGCGGAGCGTCTTTGTGACCGCGTTGCCATTATCGATCAGGGCCGCATCATCGCCATGGACACGCCACGCAAGCTGCAGCAGCAGAGCCGCGCGGCTTCGACCATCGTGGTGACGTGCGATCAGGCCGTCCCGGCGCAGCGTCCAGTTTGGGTGGAGGCGATCGAGAGCAGTGTGGATTCGACAGGCCATACTCTGACCGTTGTGTCGCGGCGTCCGGCGACCACGCTAGTGGACTTGATCAAATGGATTGACCAGAGCGGTCTTGAGTTGGTGGATGTTCATCTCAAGAAGCCCACGCTGGAGGATGTGTTCATCGAATTGACGGGAAAGCGCCTGCGCGACTGACTGATACGACTGAAAATGAAAAGTTACATCGCACTCATCCAACTGGACCTCAAGCTCGCCCTGCGGCAGAAGTCTGTCCTGTTTTTCAATTACATGTTTCCGCTGATTTTCTTTGTCGTTTTCGCGCAGGCCATGCATGGAGATCGCGGCAATGGCATGACCCAAATTGTGACGATGGTGATCATCATCGGAGTGCTGGGTAACGGGCTGTTCGGTGCGGGCATGCGCGCAGTGCAGGAGCGCGAGTCTAACGTGCTTCGCCGCTACAAGGTTACTCCCATTACCCCGGCGCCGATTCTGATCTCCGCGACCGTCGTCGGATGGATCCTTTTTATGCCCTTAGTAGTGTTTGTGTTTTGCGCCGCTCACTTCGGGTACGGTATGCCGTGGCCGGCGAGGCTGGGATCGATTCTTTTGTTTGCCACGCTGGCGATTCTGGCCTTCCGCGCCATCGGAATGATTCTCGCGGCAGTGGCGAATTCCATGCAGGAAAGCCAGATCCTGGTCCAGTTGGTTTACCTACCGATGCTGTTTCTGAGCGGCGCCACATTTCCGACTTCGATGTTTCCTTCCTGGCTGCTCATCGTGACGCAATTCTTGCCAGCTACATACTTAGTATCGGGACTCGAAGGAATGATGCTGCGTCAGGAAAGCCTTGCGGCAAATGGATTTCCGGCTCTGGCGCTGCTGATTACCGTGTGCGTCGGACTATTCATTTCGTACAAGCTTTTCCGCTGGGAAAAGGAGGAAAAGATTCGCGCTTCCGCCAAGCTTTGGGTGGGCGCGGTCCTGCTGCCGTTCGTCGTGCTGGGCGTGTGGCAGGCACACACCAAGCAAAATGTGGCCAAGACCAAGATGCTGAACCGGCAACTGGCGCGCGGTGAAACCTACCTGATTCGTGGAGCGCGCATTTTCGTTGGCGACGGAAAGGTCATCGAGTCGGGGGCAATCCTGATTCGCAGCGGCAAGATCGCTGAGGTTTATGAAGGTGAAGGGCCGGACCCCAAGATGGTGAAAGCCACGCCCATCGAAGCCGCGGGCAAGACTGTTCTGCCGGGATTGATCGATGTGCATGTGCATCTCGTGGCCACGGGCGGCTTCTATCCGGACATGAGCAAGTACGATCCCGAGCCCCACATGCTGCGCAATCTGGAGGCTTACCTCTACAGTGGCGTGACCGCGGTCAGAAGCGTGGGCGATCCTTTGGACCTCGTGCTCAAGGTGCGCTCAACTGTGAACAATGGCGAGAGGCTAGGGGCTGAGCTATTCACATGTGGACCACTGTTCACCGCTCAAGGAGGGCACGGCACCGAATACTTCAAGGACATGCCGCCAAACATTCGAGATCAGGCGGAAGCGCAGTTCACGCGGATTCCCACTTCCACCGATGAAGCCCGTCGCCAAGTCGACGAACTCAAGCGCTCCGATGTTGATTGCATCAAGGCCGTGCTTGAGGCGGGGGGCGGGGGCTCCAGAATCTTCAATCGTCTCGACAGTTCGATTTTTCAAGCTATTGCCCAGGAAGCCCATACTCAGGGATTGTCTCTCGCCGTGCATACGGGGGACGTCCGCGATGTGACCGATGCGGTTTCCGCCGACGCAGATTCCATCGAACATGGCTCTTTCCGCGAGGCCATTCCCGATGCTTTGTTCCAGCAAATGGTCAGCAAGAAGAGTTTCTATGATCCGACGCTCAGCGTGGGTGAGGCGTTCAAAGATTTTGCCGCCGGCAAGACGGATCTTCTGAAACGCTCGCTGGTGCAGCAAGTAGGGCCCACGGATCTGATCGAAGGCACCGAGAAGGCGATGGCGTCCAAAGACATCGCGCCGATCCGCCAGCGCATCGCGCAGTTCCCTTTCAACCTGGACATGGGGACGCAAAATTTGTTGCGCGCCTATAAAGACGGCGTCACCCTGGTAACCGGCAGTGACGCCGGCAATTTCCTGGTATTTCATGGGCCGACGATTCAACATGAACTTGAACTGTGGGTGCGTGCCGGTATTCCTCCCGCGGTTGCGCTTCAAGCTGCGACTTACAACGCGGCCCGCCTGTTGCGCGCGGAAAACCACATTGGTTCGATTCGCGTGGGCAACGATGCCGATCTGCTGTTGGTCGATGGGAATCCGCTGGAGGACATTACCGCAGTCGAGCGAATTTCAATTGTCGTTTTCAAGGGCGAGCAACTTGACCGTTCCGATCTGTTCAATCAGGAGTAAACAAGAATCAGAAGTAAACAAAATCCCTCGCGCCGGATGCTAGACTCTGGTGGATGCGCGTTCTCGGGATTGATTGTGGGACCGAGTACACCGGCTACGGTGTCGTCGACCTCTGTCACGACGGCAAGTTGATTTGCATGGCCTGTGGCGCGATCAAGCTTTCGCCTCGCGAGCCTATGCCGGCGCGCTTGTCAACCATCTTCGACCGCTTGAGCGCGATCATTGTGGAACACCGGCCTGATCGGGTTGCCATCGAAGACGTTTTTTATGCGTTGAATGTGAAGTCGGCGCTCAAGCTGGGACAGGTGCGTGGGGTAGCTATGCTGGTCGCGTCCTCAGCGGGGCTGGAAGTCGCCGAATACTCACCGCTCTCCATAAAATCCGCGGTAGTGGGCTACGGCAGAGCGGAGAAGCAACAGGTGCAGCACATGGTCACGCGGCTGCTGAATCTGGCCGAGATTCCCGAGCCGCCGGATGCTGCCGATGCCCTCGCGATTGCGATCTGCCACTTGCATACCGCAGCCACGCTGGAACGCCAGCGGGCATGAGGGGATTCCACGCCGTAGGGACATTTTGGCATAATTGTTTGTACATGTTCTGCAGCCAGTTCCGACCCGGGTGTGTTCCGATGGAGCGACGGGCGTCCCCGCCCGTCCGGCCGTTTGAGTGCTGGAATGGGTTCCGTATTGTCGTGCTGGTGGGCTTAGTCGTGTGCATCCTGGTTCCTGCGCAAGCCCAGCAAACGGTTGCCACTACTGTCACCTTTACGTGCGATTTTCCCGGATCTGAACCGGATCACTATGTTATCTCGGTGTCCGACGACGGCAGCGCTTCCTACGACTCTGACAGCAAGCTCAGCCCGGAGTCTGCTGCTGGTGATCCTTTCCATTCAGATTTCAACCTCTCCCAGGCCGCGCGTACTCGCGTTTTCGATCTTGCCAAGCGCGCCCACTATTTCGAAGGGCAGATTGATTCCAAGAACAAGAACCTGGCTTTCACCGGCACCAAGACCCTGACCTACAAGGACGCACAGAAAAGCACGCGGGCGAGCTACAACTATTCGCCAGTGCCCTCGGTTCAGGAACTGACCGCGTTCTTTCAATCTCTTTCCACCACCTTGGAATTCGGGCATCGGCTCGACTATTACCTTCGCTACCAGAAGCTTGCCTTGGACGAGGAACTGAAGCGGATGGAGGAATTGTCGAATAGCGGCGGGCTGGGAGAAATCTCAGCGGTGACTCCTGTCTTGCAAAAAATCGCGGATGCCCCGGCCGTGATCAAGGTGGTGCGAGCCCGAGCTCAGCGCCTGCTACAACTTGCGGAGACTGGAAGCAAGTAGCGGGCTGGCCTTAGACCGAATGTATGTTATTTACAGGCAACAAAATGGCGCGAACAGTGTTCTAATAGAGCAAGAGGGGCCGTTCCGGAGGAGTTCCATGTCCAAGTTGAGCTTCAAGTTGCTGCTGACCGCGGCTGTATCGTTTTCTTTTCTTCTAACGGTTCCCGCCTTTGCCGATTCGCAAGCCCGCGTGGTGCGGTTGAGCGAGGTTCAGGGCGACGTGCAAATCGACCGCAATGCCGGACAAGGCTATGAGAAGGCATTCCTGAATTTGCCTATCACTCAAGGCGCCAAGTTGCAGACCAGGAAAGATGGCCGCGCGGAAGTGGAGTTCGAAGATGGAAGCACGCTGCGCGTGACTCCGGACACCGTGATCGACTTTCCGCGGCTCTCGCTCCGCGACTCGGGGGCGAAGGTTTCGGCGGTGCATCTGCAGGAAGGCACGGCGTATGTCAACTTCGCTGGCGCGAAGGGCGACGAATTCACTCTGACGTTTGGTCATGAGAAACTCTCGCTTGCACATTCGGCTCATCTTCGGATTGAAATGGCGGACACTGTTGCCACTGTAGCCGTCTTCAACGGCGACGTGCAGGTCGAAGGCGATTCGGGGACCGTGGCTGTTAGTAAGAACCATACTGCATCGTTCGACCTTGCTAACGGGGATCGCTCCACATTGGCTAAGAATCTGGAACCGGATCCCTTTGACGCATGGGATAAGCAGCAGGATCAATATCACCAGCAATACGCCAGCAACTCCTATAGCAGCTACTCGCCTTACGCGTACGGCACCAGCGATCTCAACTATTACGGCAGCTTTTCTAATATGCCGGGCTACGGCATGCT
>Ga0209118_1000018_pt1 | contig 134369 bp, 116 predicted proteins | sample BlaSpr_A8_Ref_M1_FD_187988 | JGI IMG/M metagenome (GOLD analysis project Ga0209118, IMG submission 187988) | Forest soil microbial communities from Thunder Bay, Ontario, Canada - Black Spruce, Ontario site 2_A8_Ref_M1 (SPAdes) (version 2) | ecosystem: Environmental > Terrestrial > Soil >... | reverse complement strand
ATGTGATTTTCATCCCAGCTGGCAGCAGGTGAGTTGGCTGGACACGGAGACGGGCGAAACCGGCGAGCGCAAGCTGGTGCATGCCGAGGGAGACGCCGAGCGTTTCTATCGGCAAGTTCCGGCGCCGGCGCTGATCGGGATGGAGGCGACGGGCAACTGTCACTGGCTGGTGGACCTGCTGGCCGAGATCGGCCACGAGTTGTGGGTGGGCGATGCGGCGCAGATTCGAGCCAGCTACGTGCGGCAGCAGAAGACCGACAAGCGGGATGCGGCGCACATTCTGAAGCTGCTGGCGGAGGGACGGTTTCCGCGTATCTGGATGCCGTCGAGTGAGGTACGGGATCTGCGGCAGCTGCTGTTGCATCGCTACAAGCTGGTGATCATTCGGACGCGGGTGAAGAACGAACTGCAACACTTGTGTCTGAACCAGGGCGTGCAGCGCAAACGCAAGCTGTGGAGCCAGGCCGGACAGAAGTTGCTGCGCGAACTTCCCCTGCGGCCCTGGGCGAGTCGTCGACGAGACGACTTGTTGCGGTTGATGACCATGCTGGACCAGCAGATCGATCCCCTGGACGCAGCGGTAAAAGCAGAAGCCCAACGAGACAAAATGGCGCTTCTTCTTCAAACCCAGCCGGGCGTGGGGCCGGTCACCTCGCTAGCCTACGTTTTGACCATGGGAGACGTCAGCCGTTTTCCCCGGGGCAAGCAAGTGGCCAGCTATCTGGGGCTGATTCCGCGCGAGCATTCTTCGGGCGGTCGGCAGAAGCTGGGTTCGATTACCAAGCAGGGCAATCGCATGCTGCGCATGTTGCTGGTGGAGGCGGCGCAGATTGCAGTGCGCTTCGATCCCGGATTTCGCAAGCAGTATTTGCATCGCTGTCATCAGAAGCCGAAAGGCGTGGCTAAGGTGGCAGCGGCGCGCAAGCTGGCGGTACGACTCTACTGGATGCTGCGCACCCAGACCCGGTATCCAGAGATCGTTCGCATCGAGAGCAGCTCGCGGGTGCCCCTGGTCGGCGCAAGCTAGACCGTAGGAATTGATTGGGCGCTCTCGCATCCCGCGCGGGGCGGGATGTTCGCATAGAAGAATCATGGCTGAGGTTGTGGCCGAATCGATGGTTGGTGGAACGACGTTTCACCGGGAAATGATTAAGCGTGAGATTCCAGGGCCTTGGTCCTCAACCTTCTCTGGCGACGCTGCGTTGCTGATCGCACCCCCAGAAGAAGTGTGCCCTTGACAAAGCCTTCGCTCTTATCGGGGGCACCCTGAAGACTAGTGCTTCTCCTAATCTTGCCGTCCTAACTTACTTGGTGATCCGCCAGACTGTTCCGTAGCCGCCGGTGCCGCCATTTATGGTTGTGCCGTAGATACGGCCCTTGGGGTCCAGGATTAAACCACCGTTGAGATATTTGCCGTCCGTCCCTCCGGTGAAGGTGTGCAGCAGGGTTAGCTTTCCGTTCTTATCGAGTTCGAAAGCTGTTCCGAAGCCGGACGCACCGCCGGTGTTGGTGCTGCCGTAGATGTTTCCGGCCGCGTCCACAATCACACCGGCGAGGGGAGATTGCCCATCTGACGCACCGGCGAAGTTGTGCAATACGGTTTCGGTGCCGTTCTTGCTCACCTTCCACACGAGTCCCATGTTTGAGGTCCCGCATCCTCCCGTAGCGCCGTACATATTGCCCAGAGTATCCACCGCTGGAGTTCCGTAGGGATAGCAGCCGTCGGTTGTTCCGGCAGTGAAGCTGTGCAATACGGTCAACTTGCCGCGTGGACTCAGCTTGTACAGAACTCCTTCACCGGAAGTCCCGCCGTGCGAGGCGACGCTGTAGAGGTTGCTCTTCGCGTCCATGTAAAAACCCGAGGAGGTGGGCTCACCCCCGTCGTTGGCCGCGCCCGTGAAACTGTGCAGCACGGTCTCCTTGCCGGCCTTGCTCATCTTGAAGACCACTCCGAGGTTGGAAGTGCCGCCGCTTTCAGTGGTGCCATAAAGGTTGCCCGCTGAGTCGCGGAACAAACCACTGTAGGGATATACGCCGTCGGCGCCCCCGGTGAAGCTGTGCAGCACGGTCTCCGTGCCCGTCGCACTCAGCTTGAAGACCACTCCGAGGTTGGAGGTGCCGCCATATTGGGTTGTGCCATAAAGATTGCCGGCTGCATCCCGGACCAAAGGCGCGTAGGGATATTGTCCGTCGGTACAACCACTGACCGAACAGAAGGTGTACAGCACGGTCTCTGTCCACTTGCCGCCCTTCTGCTTCGGCGGGCTCACCTCGAACACTACTCCCGCGTTGTCTTTGCCGGCGTAGTCGGTGGTGCCATAAAGATTGCCGGCCGCGTCTCGGATCACAGCGGGGAACGGGTCTCCCCCGTCTGCGGCGTTTGTGAAGCTGTAAAGCGCCTTTAGAGTCTGGGCTGGCGCCGGTTGAGTTGCAAATAGAACGAGCAAGCCTGCGAAAGCCAGAACGGCGGTGGCCGCGGTTATTCTAGAAATCCGTTGTTGCAATATCTTGGTCAGGGTAGTTCCTCCGTTTTGATGGCGAGTGGTTTCTGAATCGCGGCCATCGTAGCACGGCGCGGGGCAATCTTCGCCATCAGTGTTTGGTTGTGAAAAGTGTTGCGGAATAAGCGCAAGTGGATGCGCGCATCTTGGGCTGCTGAGGTTTGCTCCGCGGGACGGGCGGGGACGCTCGTCCTCCATTAATTAATCTCGATGTGGCGAGATGCCAGCGCTGCGCTACGGTTCTTTTTTCTTCAGGAATTCGCGGACTACTTCTTTTACATCTCGGTGCTGGCCGTCTACGGCGTAGTTGAGCTGGCGCATGTCGTCGTCGGATATTTTTCCGGCGAGTTCATCCAGGGCTTGTTTCACCTCGGGATGGCGGGCTAGCGCTTCTTGGCGAATGATGGGTACGGCTTCGTACGGGGGGAAATAATGTTTGTCGTCATCGAGGACGAACAGGTCCAGAGCTGGGATCAGACCGTCGGTGGTGTTGCCGGCGATTAGGTCTACCTGCTTGTCTTTCAGGGCGCGGGTGAGGAGGCCTAGATCCATGATTCGCGGGGAGTCGGCAAAATGCAAGCCGTAGGTTGCTGCGAGTCCCTTGTAGCCGTCGGGACGCTCCATGAATTCGTAGCCGAATCCGGCGCGCCACTTTGGAGTGTAGGTTGCGGCTTGCGAGATCGTCTTCAACCCGAGGCGGCGGGCGTCGTCGCCACGAATTTCAATGGCGAATGTGTCGTTGAAGCCGAAGGTCGGTCCAAGAGTCAGGTTGGAGCGCTTCTCATATTCTGTCTTGACTTGGTCGTAGACTTTTTGGTGATCGGCGCTGGGCTTTTCTTTCAGGACCGCAGTGAGTGCTGTGCCGGTGTATTCGGGATAGATATCGATGCGGCCTCCGAGGATGGCCTGGTGGCAGATGTAAGTGCCGGCGAGATAAAAGCGGCGTTCGACGGGAAGATGGGTTGTGGCTTCGATTTGCTGGGCGATGATTTCGCCGAGAATGAGCTGTTCGGTGAAATTTTTGGAGCCGACGACGATGCGATTCTCGCGGGACGGGCCGCAGGCGGCGAGCAGTGCGAGAAGGGCAACGAATATGGGTTGGCGCGGCATTCGTTTTCCAAGAAAAAGACGTTGCAAGCAAAGAGACGTTGCCAGCAACGTCTGTACAGTGCGTGTCCGCTAGTGAGGGCTCAGGTGTTTCTCCAGCCAGCCCAGGCTTACGTCGGCTAGCAATGCCATTGCGGCGGCTGGGATAGCTCCTGCGAGAATGACTTGGTTATTCACCATTGCGAGTCCGCGAAAAATATATTCTCCCAGGCCACCGGCGCCGATGGCGGCGGCGATGGTCGCCAATCCGACTGAGATCACGGTCGCCACCCGAACGCCCGCGATAATCACGCCCAGAGCCAGCGGGAGTTCGACTTGAAAGAGGAGTTGGCGATCGGTCATACCCATGCCTCGTCCGGCCTCGACTACGGCGCGGTCCACACCTTGGATGCCAGCGTACGTGTTGCGAATCAGCGGCAGCAGGGCGTAGAGGGCGAGCGCCAGGATGGCAAGACGATCGGCTCGTGCCCCGATCCAGGGCGCGGGCAGCAGGAATCCGAAGAGGGCCAGGCTGGGGATAGTTTGAATAATATTGGCGCCGCCCAGTATAGGTTTGTTGAGCGCGGGCCAGCGCGTGATCAAGATGCCAAGCGGGATTCCGATGAGCACGGCGAGCAGAGTCGAGATTCCGACCAGCCATAAATGTTCGAGGGTGAGTTCGAGCACTTCAGTGTGATTCTGCAGCATGAATTGCCAGATGTTCATGAATGGTGTCGCTCTCTGTAAGTTTCAAAATCGGTGCCGAAGGCGTCTTTGTAGGCAGCGGCCAGCGGCTCTGTGGAAGCGAGAAACTCTTCGGGCGTTTGGATGGTGACCAGCCGGCCTGCTTCCATCAGTGCGATGCGCGTGCCGAGTAACAGGGCTTCGCGCAAGTCATGGGTGACGAAAACGACTGTCTTGCGAAGGCGCTTCTGCAAGTCGAGGAATTCGTGTTGCAGTTCGGCGCGGGTGATGGGATCTAGGGCGCCGAAGGGTTCGTCCATTAGGAGGATGGGAGGATCGGCTGCCAGAGCGCGGGCTACGCCTACTCTCTGGCGTTGGCCGCCGGAAAGCTCACGCGGATAGCGCGAAGCTGTCTCGGGATCGAGTCCGACGAGTTTCAGCATCTCATGGACGCGTTCGGTGATCCGATTGGCGGGCCAGTTTTCAATTTTAGGAACCAAGCCGATGTTGCGCTCGACGGTGAAGTGGGGAAAGAGTCCGACTTCCTGGATGACGTAGCCGATCATGCGGCGGAGGCGGATTACATCCCAATCGCGAATCGGACGCGCCTCAACGTAAAGTTCGCCGTCGCTGGGAGTCAGCAGATGATTGATGAGTTTGAGAGTCGTGGTTTTGCCGGAGCCGCTGCGGCCCAGCAGGACTAGAGTCTCTCCGCGTTGAACTTCGAGGTTCAGATCGTGGAGTAGTTCGCGACCCGCGTCGCCGTCGCCATTCACGCGATACGAGATGTGGCGGAATTCGATTGTTGGGCGAGTGTCGGGAGAATCGTTCATCGAGTATTCTTGTAGTGTCGGGCCTGTCTCACCAGAGTTCCAGCCGCGCGCTCCGAGGGCAGGATGCCCTCGGGACAGCCGGCAAAGCCTGCCCTGAGCGGAGCCGAAGGGATGCCGGTGCTACACAAGCTTGTATGCCGCTGGCGGCAGACCGGTGATGCGAATGCCGGAGTGGCCTTTGTGCCGGATGTTGAGGCCGATCAGCAACGCTGTGATCTGTTCCAGGATGCGCGCGTTTTCCAGTTTGCCTCCGTCGAGGGCGCGAACGCCGGGAATTGTTGTGGCCAAGCTGCGCACGACTTGGATGGCGGCGGGATCGTCGCTGCACACAATCACATCGCAGTCGACCGGACCATCGGCATTCAGCAGTTCGGCTCCTACGTTTTGAAAAGCGGCCACAACCGAAATACCTTTGGGCACAAGTTCAGCAGTCTCTTGCGCGGCGGAGCCTTGCCAGACGCCGAGTGTGCGGGTGGCGCGACCGCCCACGCTTGCGGCTAAGGGCACAGTGGCGTCAATCGCGATGCTGCCGGGACGAATCGCTGGCTTGAGCTGCTTCAACAGCGCAGCATGGCCCTCGAAAGGAATTGTGAGCACTAGCAAGTCAGCAGCGGCGCACGCGGCGATGTTTTCATTGCCGGAAACCTTCGCGCTTGCGCCCACTGTCTGTTTGATTTTTTCGGCTGCATCCTGGGCCCGCTTGGCGTCTCGCGACCCGATGATCACGGTCTCGCCGGCTTGCGCCCAGCGCAGAGCCAAGCCGAATCCTTCGGGGCCAGTGCCTCCGAGAACCGCGATGGGGCGGGGCGTAATCATGAGATTGCTGTCATGCAAATTCCGGTTCGAGCAACTGCTCGGCAGTTAGTGCCTCGGGCTGCAGCTTGAGGTTGATTCGGGTGTAGACGGTATTGCGTTCAGCGGCGATGCGGCCAGCTTCCAAAATGAACGACTGAAAATCTTCGGGGCTGGTGTACTGGCCTGCGGTGGCTCCGGCTTCGCGCGAGATGTTCTCTTCCATCAGCGTTCCGCCGTAGTCATTGGCGCCGGCATGCAAGCACAGCTGGGACAAACCGCGGTTCAGCTTCACCCAGGACACTTGAATATTGTTGATGGCGCCCGCCAGCAGAACTCGCGCCAGGGCGTGGATCTTGAGGTGTTCGGCAAGCGTGGGACCAGATCGTGCAATTCCTTGATGGAAGAGCAAAGTGTTCTGATGGACGAAGCCGAGGGGGACGAACTCGGTGAAGCCGCCGGTTTGCTGCTGAATTTCGCGGAATAATTGCAGCTGATTGACCCAGTGCTCGGGCGACTCGACGTGTCCGTACATCAGCGTGGAGGTGCTGCGAATGCCGCAGGCATGCGCGGTGCGGATAACTTGCTTCCATTGCTCGGTGGAAAGTTTGTTGCGCGAAAGCACAAAGCGAACGTCGTCATCGAGGATCTCGGCGGCGGTTCCTGGCAGAGTGTCGAGGCCGTTGTCGCGGAGCATGCGCAGGTAATCTTCGAGCGGCATGCCAGTGAGTTCGACGCCGTAAACGATCTCCATCGGCGAAAAAGCGTGAATGTGCATGCCGGGCACAGCTTGCTTTACGGCACGCAGAATATCGCGATAGTGAAACGGAGGCAGGCCGTGAGGCAGTCCGCCTTGAATGCAAACTTCGGTGGCGCCGATTTTCCATGCTTCGGTTGCCTTCTGGGCGATTTGCTCGAGGCTGAGGAAGTACGTGTCGGATTCGCGCGGGCCGCGGCTGAAGGCACAGAATTTGCAGCCGACAAAGCAGACGTTGGTGAAATTGATATTGCGGTTCACGACATACGTGACGATATTTCCGACTAACTCGCGGCGTAAGGCATCGGCGGCAACAAGCAGGCCGAGGAGGTCGTCGCCGTCTGCACTTGCCAGCAGCGCGCACTGCTCGCGCGTGAGCACGCCGCCGTCCAGCGTTTCCATCACTTGCTCGAGTGCGGCGCGCGACTGACGACTGATGCGAGGAGCGATGTCTGACCACTCCAGCGAGGGAAAGCTCTCGAGTTCGGGCTGGGTAAGAACGCGAGTCATAAAATCCTCCTCGAAACAGAATCACATCTAACGGAACAAATCAGTAGCCGCCGGACGAATCAGATCGCGGGCACGTCCCGGTCCGGGCCGATAACCGTAGCCTCGAATGATACACGCGGGCGTGCGAGCTAGCTTGCCGCAAACCAGGCCCGCAGCGCAAGCTAGTTCATCGGCAATGGCTTCAATGGTCACGCGCAGAGGGTAGCCATGGGGATCTCGATCGCCGCGATAGTCGTGCAACGCTTGCATGCCCGCGACGCCAATCGCAACTTCGGTGAGTCCTTCACGCCAGGGTCGCCCGAAACTGTCAGTGATGATGACAGGGATGGAGAGTTTCAGGCGTTTTTTCAGCTCGCGATGGAGTTGAGTCGCAGAGCGGTCCGGGTCTTTGGGGAGCAGGAGCGCATGGCGGCCACCGTTGACGTTAGAAACATCGACACCGCTATTGGCGCAGATCAGGCCGTGTCGGGTTTCAGTGATCAGGACGCCGCGCTTGCGCCGCACCACTCGCTTGCTCTCTGCGAGAGCCACTTCGGTTACCCGTGCGTCGAGATTGTAACGCCGTGCCCACACCCGTGAACTGGCGGAGGAGTTGATTCTTTCGAGGGGAACAAGTTGGCCTTCCGCCTTGGAGACGATTTTATGCTTCACGATCAGGATGTCGCCTGCTCGGAGTGATAACTTGGGATGCTTGAGAGCTTGGAGAAGTTTGCCTACCAGCGAGTCGCCGGGGCGGATTTCGTCCGGGAAAGGGACTGGAATAACTTGCAACTCTCGAAGTCGAGCTGCCTGTTTCATTATTGGTTTGCTGCCAAAGATAAATCGGTCAGGTCCCACTGCCGTGCCAGGTGCTGGGCGCGGGTTTCACCGGGAGCTTCGGCGAGCTCCCGCAAGTCGGCAGGGTTGTCGACATCGAGAGCGATGCCCGGGAGTGACAGCACAACGCATGGCTTCTGAGTGGCGCGCGCTGCCGTCAGATGTGGTTTGAAGCTATCGTTTCCAAAACGCAACGCGAACAATCCCGCGGGACGCCGCCAGGCTGCGTTCGTGCCTCGTCCGTCAGCGGCTGGGACGAGCACGGAGCCCTGGTCAGGCGCGGCTTCCAGAATCTTTTCGAGTTCCCAAGTTTTGATCAGCGGAATATCGCCGGGAATCACGAGCGTGCTGTCTACACTTCGAGACTCGCAGAACCTCGTCGCCATTTCGATAGCATCGGTCTGACTACGGTTTGTATTGTCCGGAATGATTTGGAATTCGAAACGTCGTGCAAGGTCGAGTGCAAACGGATCGCTGGTGACGATGCTGACCTCGGGCCGGCTTACCCAGGTGCCCAGCGTCTCAAGCACGTCGAAAAGCATGGCCTGAGCCAGCTTGGTACGAGTCGACTGATCGAGCACGGATGCCAGCCGCTGCTTGGCGTTGGCCAGACTCTTGACGGGGATAAGGATCATGACGGGTCCGCGGCGCGGGCATTTTCCGCACTCAGCAGGGCAAGTACGGTTCGCGCCAGCTTGGCTTTGTCGTCCGCAGTTCGCATGATGGTGTTGGTGCAGTGTACCCGCAGTCCCGGACGATCTAACTTCTGGGCTGCTTCAAGGTCGCGGACATCAGCAATCAGAATATCCAGAAAATCCTCATAAGCCTTGGCTACTCCGGCGATGGAGACGGGCAATCCCTGCGCCGCCATCAAAGCGCCGGCCGGACCTGAGACTGCCGCATCGTGAACAATTGGGCTGACGGCGATCACAGTGGCCGGGGTATGCCGCAACGCTTCCCGAATGTCGGCTATGGCGAGGATTGGACCAATGCTGGTGACGGGATTGCTCGGGGCCAGGATCACAGCGCTCGCGGACATGATGGAATCGACTACGCCAGGTGCAGGCTCGGCGTCGGTGGCTCCGGCGAACCGAACCGATTTGACCGGGTCCTGATACCAGCGCTGCACAAAATACTCCTGGAAGCTGAGGTCTCCTACCGGGGTATCGACCCTGGTTTCGACTCGTGAGTTACTCATGGGGAGGATTTGTGCCTGTACGGCCAGCTTGTTGCAAATTGCCGTGGTCGCTTCGGTCAGCGTCTTCCCCTGCGCCAGGTATTTCGAGCGAAGCAGATGGATGGCGAGGTCACGGTCGCCAACGTGGAACCAGATCGGCTCGGCCAACTCTCCCATGGCCTGCAAGCAAAAGAATGTGTCACCCTTCACCCCCCAGCCGCGCTCCTTGCTGAGCAGGCCCGCCATTGCATAGGTGATCGAATCCAAGTCGGGAGAGACGTACAATCCCCACCATTCCAGATCGTCTCCGGTGTTCACTATGAACGTGAGTTCCTGCGCTGACGCGACTTGGCGGAGGCCCTCCACGAACTTTGCGCCTCCCGTGCCGCCTGTGAGCACGACGATCATGCGGACCTCCGCGCGTAGCCTTCGCTATCGGCCGCTGCTTTGACTTTTTCCGATAGCAAGCCTGGCCCCGTGGTCACCGTCGACACGAACTCGGGGTAGACCGGCAACCGCTGACGCAAGAGGTACCCTTTCGCTTCGGTTCGTAACCTCAGTTGTTCCAGATGCGGCCACGGCTTTTCTGGATTGATGAAATCCGGCGTCAAGGGCGAAATTCCTCCCCAATCGTTAATGCCGGCATCGAGCAACTCATCATAGTACGGTGCGGAAAGATTGGGTGGCGCTTGAACATTGACGTCTGGCATAAGCAGGCGTGCGATCGCGATGGTGCGCATCATTTCGCCCTGCGTCGGCTCGGGCCAGTCGTGCATGGGGATTTCGGGTTTGGCACGAAAGTTCTGAATGATTACTTCCTGAATGTGCCCGTAGCGGCGATGCAGTTCGCTGATGGCGAGCAGCGTGTCTACGCGATCCTCCAAAGTCTCGCCAATGCCAATCAGCAAGCCAGTTGTAAAGGGAACATTTTGCTTGCCCGCTTCCTCAACGGTGTGCAGGCGCTTGCCAGGGACCTTGTCGGGAGCATTGTCATGGGCTGCCCCGGCTGCCAGAAGCGAAGCGTTCGTGGTCTCGAGCATCAGGCCCATGCTCGGAGAAACTTTCGCCAGACGCGCAATCCATTCCGCACTCATGAGTCCGGGATTAGGATGAGGCAGCAAAGCGGTCTCGCGGAGCACGAGTTCGCACATGGCCTCGAGATAGTGAAGAGTGGATTTGTATCCCAGTTGGTGCAGGGTTTCGCGCATTTCAGGAAAGGCGAGTTCGGGTTTATCGCCAAGACTGAAGAGAGCCTCGGTGCATCCCATCTTCTCCCCTGCGCGCGCCACCTCTAATACCTGGTCCGAGGTCATGGTGTGTGCGCCCGGCTGGCCCGGATCGCGGCGGAAGGTGCAATAGCCGCAGTAGTCGCGACAGAGATTGGTAAGCGGAATAAAAACCTTGCGCGAATAGGTGATGACCCCCGGCTTGAAACGCTGCCTGGTTGCCAAGGCAGCCGAGAGCAGCGCGGGAAGTTCGTTTTCACCGCAGCGGATCAGTTGGCAAGCCACATCCCGCGAAAGCGGCACTCCGGAGCACAGGTCGTCCGCATACGAACCCAGGGGCTGCCGCTCAGTCCAAGCTGTTTGTCCTACGCTCACGATCACGAAATCATACATGAGACCAGCCTCAGAAGGAGGCTTTGTTCTGCCGGAGAGTTGCAAGCACGCCCGACGTGGTAAAACTCTGAAGGGCAGAACGAGTGGCCAGTCGCTCTGCCCCAGACTGAAAGGAATCTTGGCTAAAACAAACTTGGACTAAAACGAACTTAGAACAAAACGAACTTAGAATAACCCAAGCAGGGACTCAGCTTTCTATGGGCGTCACTCAGGCAGAATTCCGCAAGGCAATGGGCAGCTTTGCCACCGGGGTTACGGTCATCACCGTCGACTACGAGGGCGAAGTGCACGGGATGACCGCCAACGCGTTCACCTCGGTCTCGCTTGATCCCTTGCTAGTGCTGGTTTGTGTGGATCATCGTGCGCGAACCCACACTCACCTGCATGCCAGGAAACGCTTCGGAGTGAATGTTCTGGCGGAGAACCAGCGGGCCATTTCGGAGTACTATGCCGATCCGAGTCCGACCCATCAGCACGCTGAGCAGAAGGCTGGAGCCCGCTTTGGTCGCACCAAGCATGGCACCCCGGTCTTGCACGGTGCCCTGGCTTATCTTGAGTGCCGCTTGCACACCGCGCAGGACGCGGGAGACCATACGATCTTTATTGCGGAAGTGGAGGATGTGGTGGTGCGGGACGGAGATCCGCTACTGTATTTCCGCGGAGAGTATAGGAAGATCGGGACGGAAGGTTAGGACGCGCTGGCGGAATTGTGTCATGCCGGCTCGACGTGTGATTCCTATCGTCCAGTAGTCGCGAGATGAGTACGTTTGTTAAGCTTATTGGCCCGGCGTGCACTTTGTTCCGCTTGCGAAGAACGAGCTGCACGCGAGGACCAAGGATAAAGAAACGATGTATCCCCGAGCGTTTCACTATCACCGCGCTGGTTCTCTGAAGGAAGCGGCGACCATGCTTGCCCAGCTAGGAGATGACGCCAAGCTGCTGGCCGGTGGCCAGAGCCTCATCCCGCTGATGAAGCTGCGTTTCGCAAACCCGGCCCATCTCGTGGATCTGAACTTCATATCCGGCACTTCCTACATCAAGGAAGACAATGGCACGATTCACTTCGGCGCATTGACCCGGCACGCGAAGATCGAGGCATCCGCCGCGGCTGCGAAAATTCCCATTCTCCATGACTGTGCTGCGGGAATTGCCGATGTTCAGGTGCGGAATCGCGGTACGATTGGCGGATCGCTGGCGGAAGCTGACCCCAGCGGAGACTGGGCGACAGTGCTTTTCACACTGTCTGCTGACGTTCGTTGTCTTAGCATCAATGGCGAACGCACAATCGCCCTGCCCAACTTCATTAAGGACGCATACACTACGGCCTTGGCGCATGACGAGTTAGTCAGCGAGGTAGCGGTGAAAATTCCGCCCAAGGGAAGCGGCGGGGCGTACCTGGCGTTCAAGCGCTCTGCGCCGGTGTATCCGACGGCCAGTGCCGCGGTGCAGCTTACGATAGACGGCGATGTTTGTCAGGATGCGGCGATCGCTCTGGGCTGTGTCGGCCTGACCGCAATAAGAGCGAAGGACGCCGAAGCTGCGCTGCGTGGTCAGATGCTCACAGAGAAGATAATCGCACGCGCGATGGAAGCGGCTCGGGCCGCTGCTGATCCACAATCCGACATGCGCGGTTCAGCCGACTACAAACGCACTCTCGTCGGTGCGCTGGTTAAGCGGGCGATTGAGATTGCGGTCCGCCGGGCTCGCGGCGAGCACGTTGAGGTGGGCCATGTCTATGCCTGATAGCATCATGCCGGATTGCGTTTATGCCTGAGAGCATTTATGCCCGACAGCATTGAAAACATTCCGATTCAGCTCAAGGTCAACGGGAAGTCCTGTTCACGGACCGTTGAGCCACGCAAGCTTCTAGTCGAGTTGCTGCGGGAAGATCTCGATCTCACCGGCACCCACGTGGGCTGCGACACCACCTACTGCGGCGCATGCACGGTGCTGATGAACGGTGCGGCGGTGAAGTCATGCACCATGTTCGCGGTGCAGGCGGACGGCGCGGATATCCTCACGGTCGAGGGCCTGGAGAAAAATGGCGAACTCCATCCTATCCAAAAAGCCTTTGGCGATTGTTACGGACTGCAATGCGGGTACTGCACGCCGGGGCTGATGCTTTCGGCCTTGCAGTTGCTGTCGCAGAACAAACAACCAAGCGACAAAGAAATGCGCAAGGCGATTGCGGGAAACACGTGCCGCTGCACCGGGTACCAGAATATTCTCAAGGCAATTCAATTGGCTGCGCAGAACATGAAAGGTGCTTGAAGTATGGCGATCAAGTTTGCCGGCGACTTTGAAGTCAAGCGCACGCCGGAAGAGGTTTACGACTTCCTCATCGACCCGAGCAAGTTCGCGGCGCTGCTGCCTGATTTTCAGGGACTGTCGGTGCAGGACTCGACTCATTTCACCCTAAAAGTGAACGTCGGCATTTCTTACATCAAAGGCACCGCGAATGTCAAGATGGAACTGGCGCAGGCGGAGCGTCCGAGACGCGCGCAGTATAAGGGGCAAGGAAGCATGGCGGGAGGCAATGTTGCCCTGACGGCAGGATTTGATTTGTCGCCAATAGACGGCGGCACCAAGCTAGCTTGGCAGGGTGAGGCGCAGATCTTCGGCCGCCTGACGTCAATGGCTGGCGGTTTGCTGGAGCCGCTGGGGAAAAAACAGGTTCAGAAATTGATTGATGGATTGCAGGCGGCGTTGAGATGAGCTGAGCGACGGCAAGATGCCGTCGCCACAGCCGGCGAGACGCTGGCGCTACTGGGGAGATGGTGTGATCAAGAAGGACGGCGCTAAGAACTGGGTGGGGCAACCGCTTCCGCGCAAGGAAGAGAACCGGCTGTTGCGCGGGCGGGGCAAGTTCGCCGATGACATCAAGCTGCGCGAGATGTTGTATCTGCGATTCGTGCGCTCGCCATATGCTCACGCGAAGATTGTGAGCGTTGACGTCTCGGCTGCTGAAGCCCTCGCGGGTGTCGTCTACACGCTAACCGGGGCTGAGATCGCGGCACAGACGCAGCCATTCATCGAAATCGGTCCGGATCCCTGCGCCAGGATCAAAGATTATCCGCTGGCCGTCTCCAAAGTGCGCTACCAGGGTGAGCCCGTCGTGGCAGTGGTGGCCGAATCACCCAGCCTTGCCGATGACGCCGCGGAGCTCGTGCAGATCGAGTACGAGGCGCTCGATCCGGTGGTGGATGCGGAAGCAGCTTTGACGGACAAGAGCGTCCTCCATGACGAAGCGGGCACGAATCGTGTCTGGAATGGAGTCTTCGAATACGGAGATGTTGATAAAGCCTTCCGGGAAGCCGCGTACGTCGTCAAGATCGACCGGATGCACTTCCATCGCTTCTCCAGCACGCCGCTGGAAAACAACGTCGTCATTGCGCAATGGAACCCGAAAGACGAGCGCATCTACTACGAATGCAACAACTCGTTTCCATCGTTCGCCATTCAATTTCTGTCCGCGCACCTGGGCGTTCACATCGACCGCATACGCGTGGAGACATCCGATATCGGCGGCAGTTTCGGCATCAAGATCACGAGTTATCCGCAGATGGCGGTGTGCGCGCTGGCTTCAAAGAAAGCTGGCGGGCGGCCCGTCAAGTGGGTGGAAACGCGCACCGAACACCTTACCTCGAGCGCTCATGGCAACGAGCGGACTTTCCGCGATACTCGAGTTGCCCTTGATAAGAACGGTGTCATTACTGCGCTCGTATCACGACATATTGATGACTGCGGCGCATACCCGCGCTACGAGCCGCTGGGCTGCGTGATCTGGTCGCAGGTGTTCCCGGGCGTTTATCGCTTCAAGAATGCGCGGATCGACTTCACGCAGGCGGTCACGAACAAATGTCCGGTGGGCCCCAATCGTGGATACTCCCGCATGCAGCACCTGTGGTTTCTAGAGCGCGTAATAGACATCTGCGGGCATGAGCTCGGTATCCCCGCCGACGAGATACGCTTGCGCAACTACATTCGCCCGGAGGAGTTCCCTTATACGACTCCGAATGGCTGCGTCTACGACTCGGGCAACTATCCGAAAATGCTGCAAGTGGCGAAAGAGCACATCGGCTGGGACGAATGGAAAAAGAAGCAGCTCGCGGCGCGCCAGCAAGGCCGGCTCATCGGAATTGGCATCGGCACAACGCTGGACTCGGGCACCAACAACTTTGGCCAGTCGCAGATCGTAAACCCGGGCGCGCCATTTTCCGGCAACTCGCAAGGCGCGAACTGCAAGCTGGATATTTATGGCGAGGTCGTGGTCTCAGTTGGTTCCTGCCCGCAGGGCCAGGGACACGAGACGACAGCCGCGCAGGTCGTTGCTGACGTGTTGAATATTCATCCCGATCGCATCACGGTGCGAACCGGCTTTGACACCGAACGCAACGTGCACACTGGATTTTCGGGAACCTACGCCAGCCAGTTTGCCGTATCGGGGCTTTCCGCTGTTCATGGGGCCGCTCAGAAGCTAAGAACAGAAATGAAGCGCCTGGCGGCGTTCCTACTCGAAACCAAAGAAGACGATCTTGAATTCGGCACGGGCGGGCAGGGTCCGGAGATTCGCGCCACGAGCACAAGAAAGTCTATCAACTATTGGGGACTTGCCAATATCGTCAACGTGAACAGCGCGGTCCTTCCGCCCGAGTTGTATGAACTCACGCTGAATTGCCGCTACATCTGGCGTGCGCCCTTCAAAGTGCCGGACAAGCAGACAAAATATGGCAGCCTGACGCTGACTTACGCTTCCCAGCTTCACATCGCGGTAATTGAAATCGAGCGGGGCACATTCATCCCGCGTATTCTCGACTATGTTGCGATCGACGATTGCGGTACTGTGATTAATCCGCCCATCGTCGAAGGCCAGGTATATGGCGCAACCGCGCACGGCATCGGCGCGGCTCTCATGGAGAATTGCGTGTACGACGCGGTCGGCAATATGCTCACCAGCACCTTCAGCGATTACACGCCTATCACCGCGATGAATATGCCGAAAGTGAAATACGATCACATCGAAACGCCTTCGCCGCACAGCTATAGCGGCGCCAAGGGGATGGGCGAGGGGGGCGCCGCTCCCATCCACACGATTTCTGCAGCCCTTCAGGATGCGCTGTTTGCCAGCGGCATCATGATCGACGATTCGTTCAACAATGCGGATCGTCTGTTCCGAGCGATGGTGGCGAAAGAAATCAGCCAAGCCGAGAAGTTGGTAAAAGTGGAGAGGCGGTAAGGCACGTGTGGCGCGGGTGCCCTCGCCCGTGTTTCTGTGGGGAGGGTGACGACCTTTGCATGAAGCGTGTTTGCATCGTCGGATGTGGCGCCATTGGCAGCCTGTACGCGGCGCATCTGGCGCGGGTTGCGGAGGTATGGGCTTTTGTCCGCCGCGAAGATCACGCCCGAGCTCTCAACCGCGACGGTTTGCGCGTCTCGGGAAAGCACGAATTTCATGTGCCGCTCAAAGCTACAACACAGCCGGATCAGCTCCCCGATTGCGAACTCGGCATCGTTGCAACAAAAGCGACTCAAGTGGAGGACTCGATAGCTCTGGTCAGCAAGCGTTTCACTCAGGGTGCGGTTATTTCCGCGCAGAATGGTCTGGGAAGCGAAGAGATTATCGCCGCGCATACCCGCGGGCAAGTCATCCGGGGCACTACTTTCATGAGCGGCACGAAGCATAGCGACACGCATGTGCAGTTAGAACTCGATACCGCGACCTGGATCGGTCCCTTTGAGCCGCGCCACACTGCATATGCGTTGGTGAAGGAAGCCGCCGACTTGATCAACGCTGGCGGCCTGAAGGCTGAAGCTTTGCAGGATGCGCGTCCGGCACAGTGGTCGAAATTGATCTTCAATGCGTCGGTCAATGGAGTCTCCGCACTGACCGGGCTGCCGCACTCGCCGCATTTCGCGGATGAATCCCAGGTTTCCGGTCTCGGACATCTGCTGCACGACTTGATCGAGGAAGGCAAAGGTGTGGCGGCGGCAGTGGGTATACAGCTCCACGAAGATCCGTGGGAGATGAACAAGATCGGCGCCATGACCAATCATCCGCCGTCGATGTTGTATGACATTCGCCATCAGTTACCGACCGAGGTCGATTTTCTGAGCGGCGCCATTGCGCGTGAAGCGGAGCGCGTCGGCGTGCTCGCGCCGCTGCACACTGCAGTCTACAGGCTGATCAAGGGCAGGGAATCGTCATGGACGTTCAAGGATGAGAATCGCGCACTGGAGCTGTAGCAACGTTGCTTGCAACGTCTCGGGATAGAACATGTCGTGGCCAATTGACGAATCGAAATTAAATCGTGTTCGCGCTCTGATGAAAGATCAGGACGTAACCGCGCTGGTAGTGCGTGCGCCGGACAATCTCGTGTATCTCACGAACTACTGGTGCATGAAGGGATATGACGCGGCAGTCTTCCCCCGCGAAGGGGAGCCGACACTCATCGCTTTGGAACCACAATTGGCAGACGCGGAGCGCAATTCCTGGACGAAAGACATACGGCTATTCAAGGGCTATCACGAAACTGATCCTCGTCCGCCACAATACCGTGCTCTCGACCTTGCATTAACGGTCCTGAAAGAACGCGGCCTCACCGACAAAGTCGCCATCGAGCTCAACATGGGAACGCAATCCGCCGACCGCATGGTGGGCGAACCCACAACGCCGACGCAAACTTATTTCGATGCGTTCGGTGAAGTCGCGGGTCAGGTGGTTGACGCCACACCGCTGCTCAACGAAGCTCGTGCCATCAAGACGCCGCAGGAAATCGAGCGCATGCGGCTGGCCAACGAACTCGCTGCCCTGGCGATGGAGCACACTCGCGAGAACATGCGCCCCGGTATGAAGGAAAGCGAAGTGGGCGGCATGTATGAAAGTTTCGTGCATGGCCTCGGCGTAGGATACAAGAGAAAAGTAGAGATGGCCCGCGCGTTTACCCTGGTCTGGTCAGGAAAGGGGATTGCCACTTTCACCGCAACCGGCGACCGCCCAATTCAGAAGAACGAGCCTACCTTGTTCGAAATCTGGGTGTGCGTGGATGGTTATTGGACCGACCTCACCAAGAATGCGTGTCCCGGCGAACTTACGCCCGAATATCACAAGCTGCTGGATCTGCTGCTAAACGTGTTCAACGAAGGGGTTGCTTATGCGCACGACGGAGCCGGCTTCCCAGAACTCGATCGTCTGATTCGCGCGCGCATTGCGGAAGGCGGATATCCCGGGCAGCCTTCTCATCCCATCTGTCACGGCGTGGGAGCGCGTGCCCATGAGCCGCCCTATGCGCATCAGGCCGGCAAAGGCACGATCAAGAAGGGAATGGTGCTGGCCATCGAACCAGGAATTTATTGGCCCGGCGGCGGCGGCCTGAGACTCGAGGATGATTTCCTGATCACCGATGAAGGTAACGAAAAGCTGTGCAGCTATGCGGATGACTTTAGACTAGCAATCGCACCAAAGAACTAGGAAACGAGAACTGTGGCAAAAGCAAACAGAGGTCTAACCTCGAGGCTCAACCCGAAACTTGTTGAGAGAATCCTCGCCGAGGTCAAGGAAGAAGAGATCGTAGCCATGTGCTGCGATGTCATCAACATTCCCAGCCCCACGGGCGACGAAGGCAATATGGCGGAACACATGCGCGCCGCGTGGAAAGCCATGCGCCTCGACGTTACCTGGCAAGAGGTCGAGGAAGGGCGCGCCAACGTGATCGCCCGCTGGGAAGGCACTGGTACCGCTCGCAGCCTGATGTTCAACGGCCATACGGACACCTCCAACACCGGCCAGGAAGATTTCCTCACCGGAATCGGCTACAAGCCGAATGCCGTGATCAAGGACGGAATGATTTACGGTCTCGGCATCTACAACATGAAGGGTGCGTTGGTCTGCTACACCCACGCGGTGAAGGCCCTGCAACGTGCGGGAGTGAAACTTCAAGGCGACGTCATCCTCGCCGCCGTCGCGGGAGAAATCGAGAAGACGCAATGGAAGGAATTCCGCGGCCGCGAGTACCGCGGGTACGGCGTGGGCACGCATTACCTGGTGAACCACGGAGTGCTGCCCGACATTTGCATTCTGGGGGAACCCACCGACATGCAAATCATCCTCGAACATTACGGGTCGCTTTGGGTGCGTATTTCGGTCACGGGAATGTATGTCCACACCGCGTTCGCGGTTGGACGCGCCGAACGCAACTCGATCCGCCGCCTCTACGATGTGCTCGGCGTGGTGGTGAAATGGATCAAGGGTTGGGAGCAAAAAACCACATATCGAGGGCACAAAGGCATCGCTAATCTCGGCTGCATCCGGGGCGGACAACCCTGGCGCGTCAGTCGCACTCCCGAGCGCGCCGAGTTGTTCCTCGATCTGCGCGTGCCGCCGCATATGTCCATGCAAGGAGCGCGACGCGCGGCCAAGTCGCTCTTCCTCGATTTGAAACGGCGTTATCCAGACTATGGTCTGGAATTCGAGACCTACGTCTCGGTGCCCGGCGCCAGCATCGCACCGGACCATGCGATGGTGAGGGCGATCGAGATGAACCATCAGCGCGTGATGGGCGAAGCTCCCAAGCGCGATGTGGTGCTGTGGTGCTCGGATGCTTCGGTGATGACGCGTTATGGCATCGAGACCGTCAACTACGGGCCTTCTAGCGGGCCGCGCGACGCCGAAGGCGAGAAAGTCAAAATCAAGACGCTGGTGGATATTACGAAGATTTATGCTTTAACCGCTGCCGAACTCTGCGGTGTGCAATAGAGGATTCAGTTCCGAGGAAACCTTGCCAAGCCAACTTGAAATCGATCGCCGGCACAAGAATATTCGAACCGCTATGGAGCGCGAAGGCCTCGACGCGCTAATCGTCTGCGGCAATCAGTATGCAGGTTTCGAAGGCGCCGTGTTGTATGTCTCAGGTTTCGAAATTGTGCATCGCTACGTTTACGCGGTGCTGCCGCTCGAAGGCGAACCGACTTTGGTCTTTCCGCGGGAAGCCCGTTGGATTGGGGACAAGGCAAAACCGTGGGTTAAGAACCACGTCTGGCCTGATGTTCCCGGACAGTGGATCTCTGACAACGCACGCAAGCGCGGTTGGAAGCGGATCGGAGTGTACGGCATGAATTTCATTATGGCCGTGCGCGACTACCGCGAGCTCGCAAACGGTCCATTTGAGATGGTGCCCTTCGATTTCGAGTTCGACATGGCGCGCGCAGTCAAGAGCGAGGAGGAACTTGCGGAGGTGCGCGACGCGATGGATATCATCGTGGACGGATTCTGGGCTCTGGTGGCTGCCTACGAGCCGGGGAAGACCGAAGCGGAAATCATGGCGCCTGCGGTGGAGCGATTCTTTGCCCGTGGTGCAGGTCCTCGCATGATGAACATTCTTCTTTCCGGCACCCATGGCGAAGCGGAGGCGTCGTTCAAAGTTCCAGGGCATCGCGTAACCGCAGTTGACGACTTGCTGCTCTATTCTCTCGAGGTCACCGGCGCAGGCGGATACTGGGTGGAGTTTTCGCGGCCGCTGATTCGCGGCAAACTGAGTCTGCGAACCCAGGCCATGGCGGACGCGTATCCGCAGGCGCTCGAAGCCGCGTGCAAGTTGATGCGTGCGGGCGAACTGGCCAGCAGCGTTCATCGCGTTGTCGCTGAGACTTTTGCCAAGTATGGATTCGCCCTCGGCCACTTATCCGGGCACAGCATTGGCACTACCATGCTCGAGTATCCGGCGATCGGGGCGAAGAGCGAAGTGCGGCTTGAGGAGAACATGATCTTCTCGCTGCATCCGCAGGTCGTCGATAAAGACGGCGAAGTGTGTCTCTATACGCAGGACACCTATCGCATTGGCAAGACGGAGGGCGAATGTCTGGCGGATGTGCCATGGAAGTTTTACACCGGGATCGAGAGGAAGCAGAGTGCGGCGCGACCATGAAAGGCAGAAGGGCGTTTCGTAGATGAAGGTCTGTGTGATCGGTTGTGGAGCTGTAGGAAGCCTGTTTGCCGCGCATCTCGCGAAGGCTGGCGAAGCCGAAGTGTGGGCCTACGACGTGTGGAAGGAGCACACCGAAGCCATCCAACAGAACGGGCTACGACTTTCCGGAGCGGAAGACTTTACGGCCCGCCTCAACGCGACCAGCGATGCCAAAGAGTTGCCCCGCTGCGACTACGGTATTGTCGCCACGAAAGCGATTCATACACGGGTCGCAATTTCCCAGGTCGCGCACATCTTTGACGGCAAGAGTGCGGTTTGCTCGGTTCAGAACGGTATCGGCAACGAAGAAATCATCGCGGAACGCGTGCAATTCGTGATTCGAGGCACGACCTTCCCCGCAGGTCATCCGATTGCACCGGGACATATCGGTTATGACATTAAAGGTGACACCTGGATCGGGCCGTTCGAGCCTACCAACACCTCGATGGAAAAAGTGGAAGAACTGGCGGGACTGATAACACGCTCAGGGATGAACACAATAGCATTGAAAGATGCTCGCGGCGCGCAGTGGACCAAGCTGATCTTCAATGCGTCCACGAATCCTGTTGGTGCCCTCACGCTGTTGCATCATGGCGCCGCAACGCGCTTTGAGCCGACCGGACATCTTTTCAACGACCTGATCGCGGAAGGCGTGGCGGTCGCGAATAAGCTGGGAATTGAACTGCATGGCGACCCTCGGCAACTTGTGCAGAAGGGTGCCAACGCCCCCGGCAAGCACCGAGCCAGCATGCTGCAGGATGTACTCGCCAAGCGGCAGACTGAAGTCGATTTCATGAACGGAGCGATCGTCCAGTGGGGCGAAAAAGCAGGTGTGCCAACTCCGCTGAACAAAGCGTTGTGGGAACTGATTAAAGGCCTGGAACATTCGTGGAAGGATCCAGATTAGCCGTACATCGCAGAGGATCTAAGGGCTCAAGAGCCAGAAGCTAGAAGCTAATTATGCCAATCCCATTCAACATTGGTGTTCTGCAACTCAGCATGGAGCCGGTGCGCGAAACCGTTGCCATGGCGAAGGCCTGCGAAGATGCCGGGTTCGATGCCTTCTGGATCGCGGAGGCTTATCCCTGGTGGCGGAAACATTCGTTTGAGGCACGCTCATCGACTGCGGTTCTGGCAGTCATCGCCGTCGAGACCCGCCGCATTCAGTTGGGGTGGGGAATCATTTCGCCGTACACGCGTCATCCCGTCCAGATCGCGATGGAAGCGCGGGTGATGCAGGATCTCGCCGCTGATCGCTTTTTGCTCGGTTTGGGAGCTTCCAAGATTTTCATGAAAGAGATTGGAGAAGGCGAAGGCGAGAAAGTCGGACCAGCGACCGTCATGCGCGAGAGCATCGAGATCATCAAGGGCGTGCTCGAGGGCAATGCTTTCGAATATCAGGGGAAAGTGTTTCAGGCGAACGTGCCGCCGCTCAAGCCAGACGCACATACGCCGCGTGGCATTCCGCCTATTTACGTTGCTGGAACTGGGCCGGTGCTGCAGAGAATGTCAGGGGTGGCCGGTGATGGGCTGCTCACGGCCAGCATCACGACGCCAGCGTTCGTGCGCTACTCGCGCCGGAACATGGAGGAGGGCGCGCGCAAGGCCGGCAAAGATTCGTCGAAGCTGGTGCTCGGCTCTGTGATTGTCGGAAGCATCCACCGCGATTCGGCGAAGGGCAAAGAAGGCGCGCGCGAACAGGCGGCGATGTATCTGGCCAACAAAGTGCAGAACATCAAAGGATCGGCCGATGTACTGCTGGAATGTGCTGGCTTGACCTTTGACGAGTTGCGGCCTGTTGCTGACGCCATGGAAAAAGGCGGACGGAAAGCCGCGGCTAAAGCCGTGACCGACGACATTCTGCATAAAGTTTGTGCGATTGCGGGGACGCCGGAAGAGTGCATCGCACACATCGAGGAATACCGCGCCGCCGGCTGCACTCACATCATGCTGGAAATCTGGGGCGACGACCGCACGGGACAAGCCAGGTTGTTTGGAGATGCGGTGCTGCCGCACTTCAAAAACTAGCCACGGATTTCAGTGATTCCCCGATTGTCTTACAATCTCTTGAAACTCTTCGTCGGTCAGTAGACCGCGCTTGGCGATGGCGAGCTTTTTCACTGCGGCCAAGATTGGTGCGCGCTGTTCGGGTGTTATAGTCAGTCCGAGTTCCTTGCACTTCAGATCGATGCTATCGAGGCCGCTCTTTTTCCCCAGCACAATACTGCGGCGGGCATTGACCAGTTCGGACGAATACGGTTCGATGGCTTCGGGGATGTGAAACTGGGCGGCGACGGCGCCGCTCTCGCGCACAAAGAGATTTTCGCCAACCACCGGTTTCCAGGCGTCAAGTGTATAACGAGATGACTTGGAGACCAGTTCTGAGACCTCCCGCACTTTCGTCAAATCCAAAGCAACAGGTACGTCATAGAGACAGCGCAGTGCGAGAGCGATTTCACAAATGTCAGCGTTACCAGCGCGCTCGCCCATGCCATTGATCGTTCCCTGAATCCAAGTCGCCCCGGCGCGAACCGCGGCGACGGCACAGGCGGTTGCCATGCCAAAGTCGTTGTGTCCGTGGTAGTGGACCGGTGTACTCGCCCCGACCCAGGTGCATACTTCGCGAACCAGAAACTCGACTGCCTCGGGTCCGCAGGCGCCGATGGTGTCCACGACAACGATTTCCGTCGCGCCAGCTTCGAGGGAGGCGAGATAAATTCTCTTCAGGAAGTCGAGTTCCGTCCGCGTGCCATCGACCGCGAAGAAAGCTACCGTGATTCCGTTTTGCTTTGCGATGGACATCGCGTCCACCACGCGCCGCAGTACTTCGTCGCGCGTCATGCCATAGGCCTTGAGCTTGATATCGCTGGTCGGGGCTTCGATGACCGAGGCGCGCAGACCTAAACGCACGAGCTCTTCAACGTCAGCCTTCACTGCTCGGGAAAAACCCCATAGCTCGGCCTTCAACTTCGCTTTCTGCATGAGCTGAATGGCTTCCGCATCTTCGAGCGAGACGCGCGGAAACCCCGCTTCGATGCGGCTCACGCCCAACTCGTCCAGCTTGCGGGCGATTTCCAGTTTTTGCTGTGGTGAGAGGACGACTCCGACGGTCTGCTCGCCGTCACGCAGCGTGGTGTCGTAAAAGCGAACTTTGGTCCGCGGAAACGCGTCGCGGATCTCCGGGCGCGCGTTCAGTTCGCTGACCCAGATTTTGGAGTTGGTGGTCATAACTATTCTCTACCACAGAGGCACAGAGACACAGAGAAATTGCGAATAGAGATGCTTCGACTCCGAACAAGCATCGCTTCGCGACGCTTGTTCTCCGCTCAGCATGACAAACTTACTTGAGTGTCTCCTGTGTGGCCAGGACCGCTGGTTTGTGACCGTAGGCTTCTTCCCAGGAGATCACGCGGTTTCGCAAGATGCCGATGTTTTCGATTTCGCATTCCATCACGTCTCCGGGCTTCAGGTACCAGGCCTTCGGATCTCCACTGAAGGCAGCCACGCCCGAGACTGTGCCCGTGGAAACGACATCGCCGGCGCTGTAACCCATCGGCGAATAGTGCGAAAGGATCTCCGGAATCTTGACAGACATTTTGCTGGAATGCGAGCGTTGCCGCGCTTCGCCGTTGACTCGCAGCTCCATGGCCAGATTGTGCGGGTGGGGAATCTCGTCGGAGGTCACGATCCAGGGGCCGAGCGGACAGAAGGTATCGATTCCTTTACAGAAGCTGAATACGCCGGACTTCATCTCGCGGCGCTGGATGTCACGCGCAGTGATGTCGTTGAAAATGACATAGCCTCCGATGCGTTCGGCTGCTTCCTCGGGGGAAAAGTGCTTGCCGCCTTTCTTCAGCACGACGGCGAGCTCCAGTTCGTAATCCAGTTCGTGGGTGAGATGCTCGGGATAAATCACCGGCTCGTCATGGCCGATGATCGCGTCCACGTTCTGAAAGAAGACGATCCACGGCATCACGGGATGCGAGAATCCAGCCTTGGTGGCCTCTTCGTGGTGCTCACGGAAGTTGCCGGCGGTATGAAAGAACTTCCGGGGAATAATCGGAGCCTTGAGTTTGACGTCGTTCGGGGCGTAGAAAATGGCCTCGCCGCGCGGCCCGGTCGCGCCGTCCTTGCCGAGGGCATAGTCGAACGCTTTGCGCGCGGCTTCCAGGCTGGTGTCGCCACCCTGGAACAGGGCGAGCATGTTCGGGGGCACCAGGGCATCGGCGAGGCGATAGAAGGCGCTCTCGCTTTCGACATCCCGCAGGTAGAGTGCGCAAGCGGAGTGCAGGTCGACGATACGTCCGTCGTCCGTCGCGGCGCCAATACGGGAGCGCTGTACTGGATCTTCAAATGTGACAAGTCGCATAGCAGTGTATGAATCCTAAGAAAGTGTATGAGCGGGGATGAGACTTGTCCAGGAAGGCTTCTGCTTTGGAACAGGACGTCACGGTCTGGACGGGCGAGTCGCCCCGTCACCACGTGGTTCTTGTAGCCGATGGCTTCTTCAAGTACGAACCGAGGACTGAGGACTGAGGACTGAGGACAAAAAAAATAAGAGTCCCGAGGTGGTGTTGAACCCATTCGTCTCGGCCAGTAGCTCGCGTTAGACCCTTGCTGACCTGACCTTAGCCGCTTCCCTTGCGGGCGCAACAAGCGATCCTTGCTTGGGCTCCGGGCTTACCGCCAACCGGATAAACCAGTTCAACGCCTCGGAACTCTATCCTGCCTTTGGCATGATGTTCTTGTTCGCCTCGACCAGCGCTTTGCTATAGACCCTCGCTCGCCCTCTCTACTTTTCATCTTGCGATGCCGTAGAGTGACTTCGCTCGAGTCCCGGACGCCACACCAACCGGGTAAACTTAGAACGTGTCAAAGAACGATTACCTTTTTACTCTTCCCATTCTGGGAGTCAACGAAAAACGCGAAAGTGTATCTACTTTGAATGGAGGCGAGTGCAGCGGCTCCACAGGCGTGTGACCGAATTTGGTGCAAGCGGCTCAAGCGACCTGTCGCGCTCGCTCCCCGTTCCTTAGTTCTACCGCATGTCAACGTTGCAACGTCATCTCGACGCCCGAACCCGCCCGGATTCCCGAATGTGGAAAATCCGGCGGAATCCCTGTTGGGAGCGGAGTCCAGAGATCCTCGAAAGTCGCTGGAAGGAAGAAGCCGCCGGCGCTGAGACGCTGGCGGCTTGAGTACAGGCTCACTTCTGCTTCGGAGGTGGAATCAGCCTTGACGGAGGGATGGGGAAACGGCCCTCGTCGTCGAAGTAGAACTTCATTTCGTGGTCCGACTTGGCGCCGGGCACGGGCTTCTCGCCTTTCGAGCTGAACCGAGGCTCGTCGGACGCGGCCAACAGCGGTTCCTTCGTCGTATATGCGGCTTCATTCAGAAGGCCACCGGAAGGCGCCTTAGCCACCATAAATAGGCCGAATGGGTTTCCATTGTTATAGGTAACTCCGATGTAGTCCGCGACCATATATCCCGCGTCGGAGACCGGCAGCCAGGACAACTGCATGGGTCCGGCCAGTTGTTTCCCTTTGGTCCAGGTTTTGCCGCCATCTTGGGAAGTCACAAAGCCCACGTCCAGCTTGCAGGAATTATTGCAGGCCGAGACCGGGTAATAGTAATAAACGATCGTAAGGTGACCCGTACTACCGGAAGTAGCAGGGTCCACTCCGATCCCTGCAATAAAGTGGTCCACGGTGCTCTTGATGGGGTCGATCGGAATGCGGCTCACAGCACTCCATTTCCTGCCATCAGTGGAGGTGCTCATCACAATGTCGTTCGAGCCACAGCCGCTGCGAAAGCGGCAATCCCACCACACCACGTAAACCTTTCCCGCCGCGTCAATTCCAGCCGAGGGCAGATCAGCGAAGCTCCGAAAGTTGCCATCTTCCCCATGGTTGTCGACGGTCGAAATAGTTACCGTGGAGCTCCACGTCTTGCCACCGTCCGTGGAACGAAAGGCGTCAATGCCGCCATTTAAGAACGGCACGATGACTGTGCCATTGGGCTGAACCACGGGCTCACCGCCGAGCCCGGCGGCATGGTCAGCCGAGGGTTTGCCTGGGCCCCAAGTCAGTCCACCGTCGCTTGATGTGCTCATCAAGACGTCCCTGCTGCCAAATATCTGGTCCCATTCCGTGTAGCAGTTGCCATAGAACGGACTAGTGGGCGTGTTATCACAGGTGGTCCAATTCTTGTCGTCCTCGTGCGTTGCATCAATGATGATCGGCTTCCCCCAGTGGATGCCGTCCGAGGAACGGCTCACGGCGACGTCTCCGATCAAGCCCGAGTTTGACTGGCCCGCGAGCGGAAGAGTGGAAATCAACCATTGCCCGTGTTTGGCGTCATAGGCCACGGAGGGGTCCGCCGCCCACCCGTATCGTCCACCCTTGTAGTGCTTCGTCAGCCCGGGGAGAATGCCGTAGGTCCATGTCTTACCGCCATCCGTGGAGGTGGACCAGCCCACGTCCGCGCTGCCCCATCCGATTGTTCCGGGTACGCGGGCGACATGGAAGGTGCCCACGATGGTATTCCCCCAGGAGAAGAAGTCGGGCTCAACTTCGGTCCTATGCACACTGTCGGAGTTGTGAAATTTATCGGTGCTGATCTTCACGAGCGTGAATTGCGCGTGGGCCGGCGTGGCCAGTACCACGGAACTCGCCAACGCTAGCACAACGGGAAGGAAGGCAAATGCATTTCGATTCATCAGATTTTCCTTATCGGTTGAGATTTCAACGTCCGCAGATCCTTGCAATCTGACGGCTGCCAACAGCCGGGTGCTGGCAGCCGTGTTCGACATCAAAGTTTTACTTGTGCCTTGAGGGTCGTATCTGCTTCGAAGGCGGGATGGGGTACTCTCCATCGTCATCGTAGTACTTCCACACATATTTCCCTTTGGCGTTAGGCACGGGCTTTTCGTGTTTTGAGCTGAATCGAGGTTCGTCAGCCGATGCCAGGAGAGGAGCCTTCGTCGTGTACATGGCCTCATTAAACAGGCCACCGGAGGGTGCCTTGGCTACCGCGAATACTCCAAACGGTTTCCCATTCGAGTATGCCACCGCGAGGTAATCGGCAACCATCAACCCGTTCTGCGATTGCGGCAGCCAACTCAACTGCATCGGTCCGGCCAGTTTTTTCCCGGCTGTCCAAGTCTTGCCTCCATCCTTCGAGATCGTAAAGCCTACCTCCAGTTGGCAGGAGTTATTGCAACTCGCGACCGGGTAGTAATAGTAGGTCACCGCCAGGTGAGCCGTTTTTCCGGAAGTGGCGAGATCGACGCCCAGTCCGGGGATGAAATGGTCCACCGTGCTCTTAATCGAGTCAATCGGAATACGTGTGGGTGTGGTCCACGTCTTGCCATTGGTGGATGTGCTTAGGACGATGTCGTCGGTGCTGCAGCCACTACGAAAGCTGCAATCAGGCCACACCACGTAAATCTTCCCAGCACCGTCAACTGCCGCGGAAGGCAACCCAACGCTACGCAGGCCGCCATCCTCGCCGCGGAAGTTTTGGTTGGCGACGAGTACGGTGCTACTCCAGCTCTTGCCACCGTCGGTCGAACTGAAGGCGATCACGCCGACGCCAAAGCCGAGGGCGATCGGTACCATGACCGTGCCGTTCGGCTGCACTAGAGGCTGCCCACCGATGCCGCTGGCCGAATCCGCCGTATTCTTGGCTGGACCCCAAGTCTTACCGCCATCCGTGGATGTGCTCATGAATATGAGATCGCCTTGCCCCGGCTCGTCCCATTCCGTGTAGCAATTGCCATAGTGGGGGCTGGTCTTGGTGTTGTCACAAGTAATCCAGTTCTTGTCGTCCGAACCGCTCTGATCCACAATGACCGGTTTCCCCCAGTGGATTCCGTCCGCCGAGCGGCTGGTGGCTACGGCCTCTCCCTGATTGTTTGTGATTGGAAGAGTCGAAATCAGCCACTGGCCGTGCTTTGCGTCGTAAGCGACGGCCGCATCGCTCGCAGCCGTGAAACTTCCACCCTTGTAGTGATCCGTCAGGCCGGGGAGATAACCGCTGGTCCAGGTTTTGCCCCCGTCCGTGGACGTAGCAAACCCCACGTCTGCGCCACCGCCGTCGGGGACGCGCGCCACCTGAAAAGCGCTCACGATGGTAGAGCCCCATGCGTACGTATCTGGCTCAACTTCAGTCTTATGTTCGCTGTCAGAGTTGTTGAACGTGTCCGCGCTGAGCTTTACGAGGTTGGACTGCGGATGTGCGGGAATAACCATTGCGAGCGCAATCGCAAACGTCAACACCATCGTGAAAGAGGCATATGTGTTCCTGCCACTTTGAGACCTAAGGGAGGTTCGATTCATTAAGATTGTCCTTTTTACGCCGGAGTTTACCGCTCGCAAAACCGCTGCGGTTTGAATGGGGAGGCCATTCGAGGACGCAACGAGGCGCGATAGTAGTAGCGCTTGGCGAACATACACCGGTACTCTCGCGCTGTCAATGTGAAGCTTATTTCACTTTGACAGCAGGAGGCATGCGCATCTTACGGGTGGAAACACAAAAACAAAACACCGCCGGCATGTTGTGCCGGCGGTGTCAAGCAAACCCCCGCTACTTCTGCGAATCCCGGCTGGGGGGCGGTTGTGAAGTATTTTTCGGTAGTGGCTCAATTTGAAATCAGGTAAAGGGCTGTTGTGAATATTTGGGTGTCGTTAGGGACAAGAGGGAGCTTGCCCAGCCCATATCGCACTGTCATACTTGAAACTTAGGCATCGCCTTCCGATGTTGGTTGGTGTGGAGCGGACATTCTTGTCCGCTGCCTTTGCCTCTGGCTTTCCGGCGCGAGCTAAGTCCTTTAAGAAATTAGATTGGGTGGGGGTATCCACCGTGCATCATGCGGTAAACATTTTGTTGCTGGGTATATCATCTGGTGACAAACCATCCTAAGAACCCGGAAGATCGCTTTTCTCACACCATGCCGCCCAGCTCCGAGCCCTTCGCCGATACATCGCTCGATCCCCAGGTCCGCGGAGTCGTTCATCGGCCCACTGCGGCCTCGGGAGACGGCTTGGTGCTAACCCATGGAGCCGGATCGAACTGCCAAGCTCCGCTGCTGGTGGCGCTGGCGGAGGCCTTCGCGGGAGCCGGCGTCACCGTCCTGCGCTGCGATCTGCCGTATCGCCAAAGCCGGCCCTATGGTCCGCCTCGGCCGGGAGACGCCGCCCACGACCGTGAAGGCCTAAAGCATGCCGTCGCCGCCCTTCGCAAGCTAGTCCCGGGCCGCTTGTTTCTCGGTGGGCATTCCTATGGAGGCCGCCAGTCCACGATGCTCTGCGCGGACGAGCCAGGTGTTGTTGAGGGCTTGCTGCTGTTCTCGTATCCGCTGCATCCGCCGCGCAAGCCCGATCAGCTTCGCACCCAGCACCTGCCCCGGCTACGAACGTCCGCGCTCTTTGTACATGGAACGCGTGATCCGTTCGGTTCGCCGGAGGAGATGGAGTCGGCCCTAAGTCTGATTCCGGCGAAGGATCGGCTGCTGCGGATCGAGGGCGGAGGGCACGACCTCGGATTCAAAGGAAAGGCAAAGCAGGATGAATTGCCGGCAGCCGTGCTCGCCGAGTTTCAGAAGTTCTTCGGCTGAACCCTTTAAGAAATAGCTTGTATCTGTGTGAATCCGTGAAAACCCGTGGCGCTCTTAATTCACCCAGCCGGATTTCGAACCGCCATTCTTCTTGTCCACGTCATCGGGAGGAATGTAATTGCCGTGTTCGTCGAAGGTCCCACTCAAGGGCCGGTTCTGCTTGCGCATGAACACTTCGAACTTGCGTGCGGCCCGGCGCCGCTTCCAGCGGTAATAGGAATTCCGCACGCTGAAGTAGCGTTCAGACGCTCCGAACGCGAGCCCGCGCTTGGGCAGAAACTTAACGTACAGAAATCCGAAAAACAGTCCGCCAAGATGGGCAAAGTAGGCGATGGCTTCTCCGCGTCCCGGCGCCGCCGCGCCGATCGCACCTACCAGCGCGACAAAGGCAATCGCTCCCACAAAATATTTGGCACGAATGGTAAACGGGAGCGGAAACATCATGATTTCACGATCGCCGTAGATCATCCCAAATGCCATCAGGATGCCGTAGATTCCTCCCGAGGCGCCCACGGTGATGGTTCGGGGCGTCACCCCACCGAGGTGAGAGTAGGACACCGCGACGGTGATGAGGGCCGCACCTACAACGCAAAAGAAGTAGAACTCCAGAAACCGTTTTCGGCCCCAGTCCGATTCAAACTGCGCGCCGAACATCCAGAGCGCGAGCATGTTGAACAGGAGGTGAAAGAGTCCGCCATGGACGAAGGAATACGTGGCCAACTGCCAGATCGCGCCATGCGTGACCATCTGTGGCATTAGTGAGAGGATGACGAAGACTCCGTCACCCAGATCGGGACTGACAACCTTCAGCACTTCGATGAGCAGGTAGACCGCGGCATTGATGATGATGAGCCACTTCACGGCCTTGGTGAAGGGGGGCAAACTTAGCGAGAGGGTTCGTCCGCGATACATAAAAAGTTGCCAGTTCTCAGTTGCCAGTCGGGGCCTGACAACTTACGCCTCAGGATGGAGCAAGCTATCTGGACATTTTAGCAGGTTACCGCCTCACGGCTCCGGCAGTGGCGTTGCCGCCAGGCTTCGGTGGCCTTGATGGTCCATCGCGCGCACGGCAAAGATCACATTATCTTTCGATGTAGGAAGCGTGGTGCGGGTTACATTTCCCACGCCACGCACGTGTTCCCAGTCCGGACTGGTGGTTGCACGCCATAGCACTTCGTAGCCGGAGGCGCCGGGAGACGATTCCCAGGTCAGGGTGGAATCGTTATCGAGTTTCGTGATCAGCAGATGGACCTTGGCCGGTGGCGCGGGCGCCGAGGCCAATGATGCCAGGGTGGCCGCATTCAAGCGCGCGAGGTTGGCCACGTAGTCAAAGTTGACGAACTTTGGAAGATCGCCGAATTCAACTCCATTCTCGGTTCGCACATTCTGGTGCTGGTGATTATAGTCTTCGCGAAATTCGGTGAAGCGCACGGCGGCGTATCCCTGCTCGTTGAATGAGGTGTGATCGCCGCCGCGCAGATAACGGTCCAGGCGAAACACCAGCATGGGCTTGACGCCTGTGTCATAGGTGCGGCTGGTCTCGGCGATGTATCGGGCAAGCTGCCGGGACGTGGAATCGCCCTCGCCTCCGAGACTACGAATCTGGCGCAACTCGGCATCGGTGGCCGCAATCGGCAGACCTTCGGAAAACACGCGCACCACGCTGGTATCCTGCTGCGGACTGCGGTCGCCGCCCACGATGTCGTTGTTCAGCACCGCTTCAATATCCCAGCCGGCAGACTTGGCCATTTGCGCAAAGTGGCGGCTGCCGTTCAGGCCTTGCTCCTCGCCAGCAACGGTCAGAAAAATAATGGTTGCGGGAAACTTCAGCTGGCTGAGAACGCGGGCACACTCTAAACTCACGGCCGTGCCGCTGCCATCGTCGTTGGCCCCCGGAGCGAGGCCGGTGATGTCGAGCGTGTCGCTGTTGCGCGAATCGTAGTGGCCAGTGAGCAGCACAATGCGCTTGGCGCTCTCCGGATCGGCACCCTTCATCACCGCATAAACATTGGTGATGTCGGTGGGCTTGGGAATCCGGACGGCTGAGGCTTCGGTGAAACTGTCGGTCTTGACTTTCAGGCATCCGCCGCAATCGCGCGCATAGCGCTCGAATTCAGACTTGATCCATTCCCGCGCCGCACCGATGCCATTTCCCGCCGCAATCGAAGCCGGGTCCTGTGCGGAAAGAGTCGAGCGAGTCTGGAAGCTGACCAACTTCTCGATATTGGACCGAATACGCGGCGCAGAGATCTGCCGTAAGGCTGCGGCAATCCGCGGGTCCGCTGGGCTGGTGGTCGTGTCCTGCGCGACTGAAATCGTCGTCATCGTCATCAGTGCGAGAGTGACCCACAAGCTGGCGTGGCGGAGAAGCCAGCGTCTCAGCTCACAAACATTCGCGCGATCATAGCGTTGGAGTTTCATAACCGTTTCTAGAATAGCCGCCAGCCAAGGGCTTTCGGAGCGGTTGCCAAGTTTAGGAAATCGAGGACTTGACCTTAGGCTCAAGAGACACTAAATATTATCAGGGAGTCCTAATAGAATGGAGGCCACTGTGGTTCATTGTCCGGAATGCGAAACCAACCTCGACATCTCAGAAGACGAAGTCGATGAGGGAGAAATCGTCTCCTGCCCTGAGTGCGGCACTGATTTCGAGGTGGTCACGGTTAGTCCCATTGAGTTGAAGCCCGTGGATGAGGAGAAATACGAGGAGGACGACGAAGAGGAAGCCGAAGACGGTGATCTCTCCTAGATCCCGCGAGCCTGTGCCCCGCCCGTTCGGGATGTTCTTCCGCCCTGCCTCTCGAATGGCGCTCCTTGGGCTGTGCCTTCCGGCGGTGCTGTGCCTGGGTAGGTCAGCCGTTGCTGCCGGCAGCTTCTCCTCGGCGAAAAACAAACGCGAAAAACCCTACGCCGTGATCTTCGGTACGGTCTGGGGTCCGGACGATCACCCACTCTATGGAGTACGGGTTAAGATTCGCCGGGAGGATGAAAAGAAGGCGCGCTGGGAGCTGTACTCCGATCACAATGGGGAGTTTGCCCAGCATGTTCCGGCGGGCAAGCAGGACTACGTCATCTGGGCTGACCTAGAACGCCGTAATTTTGAGAATGGCAATCAGTTACACGGGGAAGAGGTCAAGGTACACGTAGATGCGGATGAGCGCGTCGACACCGGATTGCATCTAAAGTAAGCAGGCGACCGAAACCGATTGTCGCGTAAGCTGTGGATGGAGGAGGGACCACATGAGAAAGTGCCGAGGTGTGGTTCTGGTGCTGCTGGTTGGCCTGACCACGATTGCCGCTTCCTACGCCAAAGACAAAGAGAAGGAGACCACGGGCCGCTTGCTGACTGGCAAGGTGGTCGACCGGCGCGACAATCCTCTGGCCGACTCAATCGTCTACCTCGCCAATACGCGGACCAGGGCGGTGAAGAGTTACATCGTCGGCGCCGACGGCGCGTACCACTTCCCTGAGCTTTCCCCGAATATCGATTACGAGGTCTACGCTCAGTACAAGGGCCAAAAGAGCGACACCAAGACGGTGAGCCAATTCGATGATCGAAAGCAGGTGAACATCATCCTGCGGATTGATGCAAAGTAGAAGCCCCGATTGCTACAGGCTTGCCAGCATGTCAGTCCGCTATGCCGCCACCGTCCACGACCAGCGCCGCGCCAGTCATGAACGAGGAATCATCGGACGCGAGAAATAATACTGCTTTGGCGATCTCGTCTACCGTTCCTATTCTTCCTAACGGACGGTTGGCGCAACCTGCGAGGTAGTCCTCCCATTTCAAGCCGCGCATGCGCGCTTCTTCCGGAAGCATCGGAGTGTCGACGTCGCCAGGGCAGATGCAGTCCACGCGAATTCCTTGCCGTCCATACTGACTCTCAAAGACGCCACCGCATATCAGGTGTACTACGAGATCCTCACTGGTCAGCGAAAGGGCAGCAAGGAGGTGGTGGCAGGAGAACTCGATACGCTCAAGGATGCGAAGAAGATGGCGCTCCTCGGTTTTCAGGAGGGCATCGGGTTTGTCCCATTCGCTGGGATTGGATACACCGCTATTCAAACCATAATGAAGGATGACAGTTCGCCTGTCCGCGCCGCCGCAGCCAGGGTTTTGGCTGATGATCCGACACCGCAACCGAGGACGCACTCATCCAGGCGGCTGGTGATAAGCATTAGCTGGTTCGAACTGCGGCCCTGGATGCGCTTGGCGCGCGGCGCGGGGATCCCGCGGTAATCGACCGAATCGCCCCCGCTTTGTCGGATGACAAGGATGCCATGAAATACACGGCCGCTGCGGCTATTGTGCATCTGAACGATATTGCAGAGCGCCGGAAGCAAAAAAGAAAATAATTAGCGTGCGCGACAATGGACAAAAGATTGTTTCACGCAGACAACGTTGAGAAGCTCAGGACTTCTCCCGCGCCGCTTCCAGCAGCCGGACCAGAGACTCCAGCCGCTCTTCGCCCAAATGCCCCAAAAGTTGGCGATGAAACTCCACTACTTCGCGGTTCAGGCTCCTCAGCAGAGCCAGCCCTGCCTGCGTGATGCGAGTTCTGATCACGCGGCGGTCTCTCTGCTCCCGGCTGCGCCGGATCAATCCGCCGCGTTCCAGCCGATCCAGCAGGCGCGTGATGTCGGGATCGCGGTTGATCATGCGCTCCCCTACCTCGCCACATGCCAGCCCTTCCGGTCCCGCTCCCCGCAAGATCCGCAGCGCATTGTACTGTGTGGGTGAAAGCCCGTGCGGCTTGAACATCTCGGCGGCGCGCCACTGCAATTGGTCGGCGGTGCGCAGCAAGGCGACGAACGTCTGTTCCTCCAAGGTGCTCAAGGGTTTCTTCTTCACGATCCCGGCGTGAATAGCCTTCGCCATTACTCTCACTATAGTTGTTACAACGACTATCTACAAATCGGTACAAATCTTTACATTTCCGACGCCCTTTCTTGCATCTCATAATTTAACTAACTGGTTAGTAATTAATCGGGAGGACAAATATATGAGAACTTTTCGTCAGACTGTGGGTTTGTTCCTGGCAGGGGGTCGGAGGGTCCATTTTATGAAAGCTTTTCTTCGGAGTTTCGGTTGGTTTGTTGGAGTGAGCATTCTGAGCGTCGGTATGGCGGCGCAAACCACGAGCGCGAGCCGCTACGACGCCACCATTCAGGCGAAGGTCTCACGTCAGCTCGCAAGCAAGAACGAGTTCCACAACGTGCAAGCTGCGGTTGAGAATGGCATCGTCACCCTGAGCGGCAGCGTGGATCTGTATCCACAGAAACTGGATGCAGCCAAGAAAATCCGCAAGACGGAAGACGTACAGGGAGTACGGAACCTGATCGCGGTAAACGGCAAGCACGTTCCCGACGCCGACCTCACGGCGCAACTCGACCGCAAGCTCTACTATGATCGCCTGGGATTCGGCAACCAGTTTAATTTCCTCACTGCATCGGTCGAGAACGGTGTGGCCACGCTGAATGGCGAGGCGCGGACGGAGGTCGACCGTGACTCCGCTTTGGCATTGGTGGACAACGCTCCCGGCGTAAGGGATGTAGTGAACAACATCAAAGTCTCCCCAGCCTCGATTTTCGATAATGACATCAGAATTCGCGCCATGCGGGCGATCTATCGCGATCCAGTGCTGAGCCGCTACGGGATAGATCCAGCGAAGCCGATCCGAATCGTCGTCGACCGCGGGACCCTGAGCCTCTATGGCGTGGTCGGCAGTTCGATGGATAAGCAGATCGCGGGCATGCGGGCAAGCCAGGTTTTCGGCGCCTTCCGTGTGCAGAACAACCTGGAAGTGGCCGGCAAATCGTAATCGATCCCAATGGAGGACGGGCGTCGCGCCCGTCCTTGCCCGGGACGGCTAGTGTGGGGGACGGGCGACTCGCCCGTCCAGCCGAGCAAAGCGAGGCAGCCAATCACAACCGGTTGATCAACGCCGCCACATACCCCGCCCCAAACCCATTATCGATGTTCACCACACTCACATTCGACGCGCAGGAATTCATCATCCCCAGCAACGCCGCCACTCCCTTGAATGCCGCGCCATAACCCACACTCGTCGGAACCGCGATCACGGGAACGCCGACCAGCCCTCCGACTACGCTCGGCAGCGCACCTTCCATCCCCGCGCAGACGATGACCACATGCGCCCGCGCCAGCGTTCCACGATTCGCCAGCAACCGATGAATGCCCGCGACGCCCACATCATAAAGATGTTCAACATCGTTGCCCATGATTTCGGCTGTGACCACGGCTTCCTCCGCCACCGGAATGTCGCTGGTCCCCGCCGAGACAACGGCGATGATTCCCTTGCCATACTTCTTTTCATCGCGTTGCAAAACAATCGCCCGCGCCAGCTCCCGGTACTGCGCCCGGCGCACTTTCTTTTTGACCGCGGCGAACTGCTCCTTGCTGGCCCGGGTTGCCAGGATATTCCCCTCCTGCTGCGCCAGCCGCAAGAAGATCTGCGACAACTGCACCGGCGTCTTCCCCTCCCCAAAAATCACCTCAGGCATTCCCGCGCGCAGCGCCCGATGATGATCGATCTTGGCAAATCCCAGGTCTTCAAACGGCAAATGCCGCAGCCGCTGAACCGCTTCGTCAGGAGAAACCTTTCCCGCGCGCACCTGCTCGAAAAGTTTACCGATAGATTCAGAGTTCAAAGAAGCACTCAGCAATCAGCAATCAGCACTGGCACTTAAGCTGGTTTCATAAATGCTCTTTTGGGGAGTGCACGGCTTCAGCCGTGCCGGTCGAGCCGCAATAAACGCGGCTTCAGCCCCTGAGGTAAAGGTCCTGCTCGGCGTTCCAGCCATTTGTGAAACCAGCTCCAGCCAATCTAGATTAGCATTCCACCCGCCGACGCTGTTATCAACCATCTGTCGATAGCAGTACACCCGCTCAACCTGGGCGACTGCATTTTAGGGCCTGACTGGTTGTGTCAAAAATGCGACTCCACTAGTGTCAGGCTGGGTGCCGAAGGCTAGAACTCATCTCAGAGACCAAGCCACTACTGGTGAAATGGCGATTTGCAGAATTGATTAGTGGGCCAATGTAGTCACTGAAATCCCCGTGCTTGGAAGTTGATGCAGCTGTTAGAAGGGATCAGGTGTAAGACCGATATCGGCAGCAGGTCCGTTCACCGGGATTGTTGCTCCTGCCCCTCGAAGATGGCACGTGCCGTCAAGACTGTGAAAGCCATCTTCCACATTTGGCGGGTGCGTTCAAAAGCTGACGCTCACTAGATACTAGCGGACACTGCACCCGGAAAAAAGCAACCTTTGCCGATTGAAGAGATATACCTTAACGTTGTCTAATTATTGGCTACGCAGTTGCTCACGAGACCCAAGAGCAGGGGAGGACGCATGTACGCACTCGCGCACGATCTCCGCTTCGCATTTCGCCAAATGCGGAAAGCACCTGGCTTCGCCCTATCAGTCGTCCTCACCCTGGCTCTCGGTATTGGCGCCACCGCCGCGATCTTCTCGCTCGTCGAAGGCATCCTCCTTAGGCCGCTCCCATTCAGCAATCCTGACCGCCTCGTTCTGTTGGGAGATCACCTGGGAGGCGGCCCGAACACTCCCGTCACTGCCCGCGAGATCGGCACATACTCGAACGCAACAGGTGCCTTTTCCTCTCTTGGTGGCTACGCGAGCGTCAATTATGAGCTCTCCGGCGGCGCCACACCGGAACAAGTTTACGCTGCCCGCCTCACTGCCGGCGTCTTTCCCACGCTCGGCGTTCAACCCATCCTCGGCCGCATCTTTACCTCACAGGAAGAGGATGCCCATCAGCCGTTCGCCGTGCTCAGCTACGCCCTCTGGCTGAACCGCTATCACCGCGATCCCCACATCCTCGGCAGCTCCATCGACCTCGACCGCAGATCGTACACGATCATCGGCGTCATGCCGCGCAGCTTCGAGTTCCCGCTGCAAGCCGGGCACCTCGAGCAGGCGCAGCTCTGGGTGCCCATGAGCCTGACACCCGACGAACTTTCCGACCAGTCCGCCGGCTTTTGGGGATACCACATGGTCGCCCGCCTCAAAGATGGTGTTACTCTCGCGCAGGCTGCGCAGGATGCCGACCGCGTCGCTCGGCAGATCATGCGCAATTTTCCCGCCGGCATGTCTGCCATCCACATCCGGGGTGATGTGACACTACTGCGTGAACAAGCCGTGGCAGACGTCCGCTCCTTGCTGCATATCCTGTTCTTCGCCGTCTCCATCGTTCTGCTGATTGCCTGCGTCAATGTCGCAGGTCTGCTGCTGGTTCGTGCCATCCGCCGGCGCCGCGAGTACGCCGTCCGCCTGGCTCTCGGCGCGCGTTCCAGCGTCATCATCCGCGAATCTGTACGCGAAGGCTTGCTGTTCAGCTTCACCGGTGGACTGCTGGGTCTGGCGTTTGCCGCGACCGCCATCCGCACCGCCCTGCATCTCCTGCCGGAGTCCATGCCGCGCGTCGACTCCATCTCCATGGACGCAAGCGTCGTGACGTTCGCTCTGCTCCTCGCGCTTGCAACCGGCGCCCTCTGCAGCCTCGCGCCTGCCTTCGCCGCCCTGCGGACCAACCTGATGGAGAGCCTTAAGGAGGGCTCCAGAACTGGCACGGGTGCTTCGAATCACTCCTGGCTGCGCTCAGCCCTGGTCGTCTCGGAGATCGCCATCGCCCTGGTACTGCTCACCGTATCGGGCGCATTCCTGCGCAGCTTCCAGAAGATGCGCGCCGTTGACCCCGGCTTCCGTCCCGACCACGTCCTCGTCGCCGGGTATCAACTACCCCTCGGGCAGTACCCCACCGATGCTTCCGCCGACGCCTTCAATCGTGCCGTCGTCGACCGGCTCGCCAGCAAGCCCGGAATCGTCGCCGTCGGCATCACCAACTTTCTCCCCGCATCCGGTTTGTACCACGCAGCTGCGTACACCATCGAAGGCATGCCCGCAGACAGTTGGAAGCTGCAGTTTTCTATGTTCTCGACCACCTACGGCGACTACTTCCGCGCCATGGGCATCCCGCTGCTCGATGGCCGGTACTTCACCCTGGATGACCGCTCCAACGCACCCCTGGTCGTGATTGTGAATCAGTCCATGGCGAGGCATTCCTGGCCTGGTCAGCGGGCCATAGGCAAACGCATGCATGTCGGCAACCCGCACAAGGGACTGCCGTGGGCAACTGTGGTCGGTGTCGTCGCCGATACCAAGGTCGGCTCTCGCGATGAGCCCAGCACCGACCAGTGGTATTTCCCTGCGCAGCAGCCAGCCATTCTCCACGGCTCTGCGTCCACAGGAAAGCTCACTGGCCCCGCCGACGGATACATCACCCTCCGTTCAGCCCTGCCTCCCGAGCAGATGACCACCCTGCGCTCGACCATCGCGGAGATTGATCCGCTGCTCGCCCTGCAGCAGGTGCAGCCCATGAATGACGTCATCTCCAACGTGGAAGCGCCGCGCCGTTTCAATACCGACCTCATTACTGCCTTCGCCATGGGCGCTCTCCTGCTCGCCATCACCGGGATCTACGCCGTCGTGGCCTTCTCGGTTTCGCTGCGCACCCAGGAGATTGCCATCCGCATGGCACTCGGCGCCCAGCGCATCGGCATCGCGCGCCTTGTCCTCATTTCGGGCGCGAAACTGGCGCTTCTCGGATGCGGTCTCGGTGTGCTCGGTTCGCTAGCCGTGTCACATCTTGCCAGTTCCTTCCTCTTCGAGGTCAGCGCGACCGACCCACTCATCTACATAGCGGGTGTTCTGATCATGATGCTTATGGCGCTTCTCGCATCGGCGCTTCCCGCAACCCGTGCCGCTTCCGCGGACCCAATCGACGCTCTGCGCTCGATTTAGAGACTCATCTACTGGCGAAAAATGGCCTTCCCGGTCGACTCCCGTGAAGTCACATACCGGTGAGTTCGATTCTCAGTTGATGTAAACAGGCCATAGCGCTCATTGAGAATTGTCCGATTCCGGGTCAATGAGTGTAACCGCGATGTTACAACAGCTATCCGAGGTTAGTGCCGATTCGGGAAGCTGCTGCAGGCCGCTGGGCATCGTTTTCCGGTTTGCCGCCAGTACGTCCTTTACTCAGCGCTGGCCGGAACCAGTGGCTGCTGGGGCCGGTGACGCAATGGGCGTACATCAGCCTGTCCAGCTAGAAGGTGCGTGCCTTGACTTCATTCCTGATGCCGACCTCAATCATTTTTGCTTTTCATTACGCCCGTAACTTTGCGAATCCCTGATAACTGATGGAGAATTGAGTCCTCCATGAATCTGGTCGCCAGCTCCTTACGTCTGACAACTGCGCTCGGTGGAAAGCAGATTGTCTCACGGGCTCTGCCTCGCCTTCCAGAAACCTGGACAGGCTTTGAAACCGTGGTCGAGTATCGAGGGCTTCGCTTCCATGTTCACACCGCCGAAGAAACCGGGCGGCGCATGTACTACTACAACGAATATGAACCGGCGCAGGAAAATGTGTTCCTTGAGTTGGTACAACCGCATTCGCTGGTGCTTGACATGGGCGCCAACATGGGGTTGTTCTCGCTGTTGTCAGCATCGCGAGGGGCATACGTTGTTTCTTTCGAGCCATCGCGACTGCTCGTCGCCAGATTCAGCGAGAACATTGCGCTTAACAGACTCTCGAACGTTCTCCTGGTTACGGAGGCTGTGTCGGATTCCCAGGGGACGATCTCGTTTTACGAGACACGCGTGGGAAACTGCGGCGTAGGCCGGGTATTTGCCTTTGGGCACAATGAGCGTGCCGCACCGAGCTACTCCGTTCGTACCAACACCGTGGATTCTTACGTTGCGCGCTTTGGAATGCCCGCACTCATCAAAATGGATATTGAGGGAGCAGAGTGGCTTGCACTCAAAGGTGCCAGCGAAACATTCAAGAGGCCGGACGCTCCCTATCTACTCATTGAATTTCATCCGCAGGAGATCCAATCCCTCGGCGGGTCTCTGGACTCCTGCCTTGCGCTGCTGGATTCTTACGGGCTACGAAGATACCGGCTCGTCAAGGCGAAAAGCGGCAACCACCATTGGTTTGTGTTCTCGCAGAAAGAGTTGCGGTCATCGCAATTGGTTCTCGATTCTGGGTGTTCGACTGCCGTGAAATAGCGGCGGAAGACCGCAACGTCAAGGGTACCGCTGGACAGCACCAAATCACCCGGTTGCGGATGTAGGACCCTCCGAAACTCATTGATCCCTTGGTAAAGCTCGGAGGAGTTCGAGTAGGAGTATGTAAAGCCCGCACGTTCATAGATTGCGTGTACCAGCGCCAATGATCGCGAACCCCTGGTCTGAGCTCACAAGCTACTCATTGCCCTGCGCAGACTAAAAGGCAGGTAGGTGTCGTTAACAGGCGTGGCTGTTGAAAAACTCCTTCCCGCGAAATTCGCAAGAATAAAATTGCGTCAGGACGCCCTAGAAACGACGTTCTCGGTTTTCCTAGACATTTTCTATCCCCCAAATTTCGGCTGTTTTGAGGAAAATGGAGTTTTTCAACAGCCACGCCTGTTATCGCCAACTATCTTTCGGGTGGTCTTAACAGCAACATTAGTCCTCCCGTAAACAAGCAGATGCCAAGCCACTCAGCCAAGAAACTGGGATATTTGCTTCCGTGGACAGCTTAACTTTCACGGACGGCTTAACAAGGTCAGCGAACATGGACTTGGGAGCGACGGGACGCCAGAAAACCCATGCGTAACCCGTTTCCGAGGGAACACCCAAATGATATTCGAGTTATGGCTCGGTATCCATCTTGTGCACGAACACCGACTGATAATAGCGGTGCTCCCATGGCACATAAGCACAACTCAGTAGAAATAGCAGAGAACCTTCAATGTGAGATCTGAGGATTCTTACGCTGGTCGTTGATCTTGTAGCCGGCGGGTAATTCGAAGAGCTGCGGATCGGGATCTGTATCACTCAAGTCGCTGATGGTGAAGGTTTGCTTCCCAAAGTATGGGCTGGTGCGAATGGACAGCAGATTGATCGCAAGCTTGTCGGCACGCCAGTATTCGCTCGTGTAGGTGAGGGGCTGGTCGTTGCCCATCGTGCCAGAATTCATGACTGTGGTTTTACGCGTGCCGACGGTTTCGATTCCGGCAATCTCTCGCTTGCCCAAGTCCTCCCAAGTGACCGTTCCCTGCCCATCCGCCAAAGGGCCGGAAACACCCTTTTCAGCGTTAACCGCGGAAAGCCCATGACTAGGATCGTAGACCAGCAGCTCGCAGACGTGGACTTCCGTGCTGCAGTTGTAAAGTGTGAGCGCCTTGGGATCGGCGATCTGAATCCAGTTCATGGTGGATTTAATCTTCCCTCCCTTGGGAACGATGTACCAGCGCTCTTGATACACGCGGCCTTTGCGATCGCGGGCGATGCGGCGCTGGTTGACACCGGTCATGGACGAGCCGTCCGCTCCGTAACGAGTCACCTCAGTGGACAACATGGCCGTAAACGGGACGTTGGGGATGGGTGGGATCGCGATGCCTTCCACTGTGTCGCGGACGCCTCCGTCTCCCTCCGAGGGCGCTACCATGCGGGGCGGTGGCGGCGCTTGCATCTGAGCAATGCTAAGAAGGCTGACGAAGCAAAGAAGTGCGGGGAGCCCGGTGCGCATTGAGCCATCCTCCGAGTGACAATGCTATACAGGGTACGGAAGGGCGTCAATCCGGTCTGGATTGCAACATCCCAGGCATTGATACCCTCCGATTCGACATGCAAGATGGTACACGCTGCTTTGTTGTCGTAATAGCCATTACACTCACGACCCGGTCAATCAGTGAAATGGCGGTGTTACAACAGTAATCCGCGCGTGGGAGTGTTATTCCGACCAACCGCAAACTTCTACAGAAACCAGAATTCCGGCGTAAAATGATCTTCCCGCCTAGGGTCCGAGCTTTAGGCAGATGGCAACGGGAGACGAAAATGAGGCTCACACATTGCCTTCCACGCAGGACTGGATTCGCCGTAGCAGCCGCCGTAATGTTCACAGCAATCACTATGAACGCCCAGATTGTCATCAGCAACGAAACACCGGTGACTACGACTTTCGTGGTCAATAAAACGGACGCAATCGCGAAATGCAGTAAAGCAGGATGCAGCGCGAAATCACCGATGTTAACGTCCATACCCGTCACGTGCCCGGCTGCAATAGGCGCAACCTGTACGTTCCACATCTCACTCAATACGAAGGTCACCGTGCATTTGCCTTGTGGTGGCCTCGACTGCCTGGGATCATCCGGCTCCGTGAACTCTTATCAGTTCTTAATCGACGGTGCTGCGCCCCTGCCGGGACCAACCGGTGATCATGGGGACTACATCTTTGGCAAATACGTGGCTTCGGACACGCTCTTTCCGTCTCGGCAATCGTACCCTGCTTCCGTTGTCGCGACGGTGACAAACTCCAGTTCTCGGAATCATGTAGTCGACGTCAATCTTCAGTGCGTGGATGCACAAAAGTACTATGGTTGTGGAGTCGTGGCCCACTGGAGCTCGATGAGAGTTGACGTGTTCGAGCCGTGACGACGGTGTCCGACCAGTTCATTTGGCTCAGTTGACGAAATCAGGCGGCTGCACCAAATACCCTACGGCCATTATGGATGGCTAGCGTTCGCTGCCGTCGGTCGAAGCACACGGCTTCTTGCGGCTGGCGCGAACCTTCCGGGCGACTTCCCAGCATGTTCTTCGCGCCTTGCCCGGCTCTTCGATGCGCGCCAGGAACAAATGCCGCATGACGCTCCGGCTTACGCATCCCCGAAGATAAGCATCGTAGAGCTGGCTGCCCAGCGTGTATCCCAATCTTTGCGCGATGCAGTCGAACTTATTTCGATCGCCGCGCAGTGCATCGTGCATGAACCTTTCGCAAGCCGCACGCGAAAATTCGCATGCCTCTTGATCGCTGATGGCAGGCCGCGCGGGATAAAGCACTCGTGACCCAAAGTAGGCCAACGCGTGCTCGAGTGTCCGGGCATAGAACCGGTCCATGGGCTCGCCAGTGGCCAGGGCATGGCCATTGCGGCGCAAGGGCAACCCGCGGCAGGCGTGATGTAAAAAACGCGAAGCCTCTTCGGAAGCCCACGCCATCTGAAATTCACGAACGTAAAAAGCATTGATCGCGGGCAGATAAACGCTGCCTTGCGATTCGACCTTCCGCAGCATGGCCTCGATTCTCTCCGCTCCATCGGTCACGCGGGAAAGCAGGCGCCGCAGGCGTGTATCCGAAGAACCGCAATGCACCTCGGGCAACAGATCGACCAGAAACTTCGGCTGCGTCCCGTTGTGCGAGCAATAGCGGCTCACATCGAGGAAGCGCAATAGGCTGTCAATCAGGTTATAGATAGTGGGACCGATATCGGGCGATTGCTCGTCTTCCTGGCTCCATCGCGACAGGCAGAGCCGGTAGCTCTCATACTTTTCCAGCGGGGTGGAGTTGAAGACGCAGACTACGTCATCGCTCACGCGCACCGCTTCCACGCGTTCTTGCCGTACCCCAGTCGCCTGCCAGTACAGTGCGTCCACGTTTTGCAATACGGTGAGCACGCGTTGCCCCGGCAATCGCCCGCGCAGCACGCGAGGAAGATGTTGGGGCGCCAGGTGCGATTCGCCAAACAACACCAGGAGCACGGCATTGGGATGACGCTGATGGATTTCCGCGAGTTTGTCGGCTGCGTGACGATCACGGGCGCCGATCTTGCGCAAGTCTTCCCGGGGCATGCAATCGAGGCCATAGACTGCGTCCGCGTGTTCGCGAGCGGTCACCAGCAATTCGTAAAAGGGGGGCCACTCATAGTTCCAGTCGAGATCGAAACGAATGCGCTGGCGCAACTCTTCTTCATCGATCTCCCGCCGCCACCATTCTTCAAGGATATGCTGATGGCGGGAAAAAATCGTTTCCACTCCCAGCACTACAGGGCGATCTCCCGGCTGCGCCCGCTGTTCGAGCAGAGTAGCGGCAAAATGCTGCGCCGAGGGCAGTGCGTGATAGTCGCCGATCAGGATCACGTCGGCTGCTCTGACCATGGTCGTCAACTGCTGAGGATCGATGACGGACTCGTAGGAACGAAAGGCGTTGCTGAAGTCCCGCAGATATTTGCGGCGTCCGCTGGAATCGTTGGCGCGAACTTCGCGTTCGACGCAGGCCAGCGCGTGCATCTGCGCGGCGTTGCGGCGGGATCCCAAATTGGTGTGCATTGCCATGTGTTCGGTTTGTGTAGGGCGGGCGCCCTCGCCCGCCTAACCGATCTTCGATCCGTCTGACCGGGGTCCGTCTGACCGGCTGCTCCTTGACTTGCTCGTCGCTTGCTCCCTATGCTCAGGACTCAAGCTGCATCTTGGCTGTAGAGACGTAGCTAGCTACGTCTCTACAAAAAGATCCGAGGAGCGATTCTTGCCCAACCTTCCGCCGCAGAACCTGACGGTCGCTACGACCGGAGCCAGCGGGTCTTTATTCTTCAAGCACCTGCTGCTCGCGGTCGAACGCGATCGGCGAATCCATACCGTGAACTTCATCGCCTCCGACAGCGCCTTGCGCGTCATGGCCGAGGAACTTGGGCTCCGCGGCCGCAGCAACCTGGTCGGCCAGATTCTGGGCAAGGCCTCCCGCAAGATTCATCAGCAATCGAACACTGACATTGGGGCCAACATCGCCAGCGGTTCCTATCCCGCCGATGCGATGGTGGTGATCCCGTGCAGCGTGGGCACACTCGCTCGCATTGCCAATGGCATCGCCTCGCAACTGATCGAGCGCGCGGCCGACGTCTGCCTCAAAGAGAAGCGTCCGCTGGTGCTCTGCGTGCGCGAGACGCCGCTCAACAAAATCCATATCCGCAACATGTACCGGGCCGCCGACGCGGGCGCGACTGTCTTCCCCCTGATCCCCACCTTCTACAACCGCCCGGCCAGCCTGGATGCCATGGCGCGCGAGTTCGCTTTCCGCGTGCTGGCCCACATCGGCCTGCCCCAGTCCAATGCCTACCGCTGGAAGGGTTGAGCGATCTTCAATTCAAGAGATCGGATACTTTCGGGGAGACTTCAAGTGTAGAAACACAGAGGTGCCGGGGCGAGATTCCCGTGGGACATGTCCCGCGGGGCGACCGGGCAAAAGCTGGCAGACAAAATGAAGTAGTGTTCCACGTGGAACATTGTGGTTACGATAGTGTATGTACATTAGTATGCACAAAAGAGGGAAGTGGTTTTGTTTCTTGGAGTTAGAAGGAGGGAAGATCGGGGCTTGGGTGACGCCATTTGCCTTTCAGGAAACGGTAATGTGGGCCGCCCCGGCAAAGAGTGGGCCAGCACCGTTATACCGCAGCTCGGTTGCGAACCTCATGCAGTATCCCGACCAACTGCAGTACTTGCTCTGAGTCGAAAACTCCCTCTACGCCTTTGGGACTGAAGTCTGTAAATGGTGATTCGTACAGTTGCGCCGGACTCATCAATCCGCTCTGCGTCAGATAATCGACCACCAGATTGACGAAGTGAATTTGGTTTGCGGTCAATGCTTTCCCCGTTAGGAAGCCGTCGAAGGCTCGCTTGGCGGCTTCCCGGTCCAAGCCTACGATGGAACGCACAAATAATCCGAGCTCGCCGTCCGATCGTATTTTGCTCACTTCACCGGGCGTTGCTGTGCCCGCTTCAACCAGCATCTTTTCGAGCGTATCGAGGTCTTGCTTGGTCAAAGGCTCATTCCAACGCAACTTGTGAATTACCGGATCGTTTTCCCGGGCTTTCAGGAAGTGAAAGGTTTTCTCGCGGAAGAGTTCCACATCGTGTGCCGCGTCGAATCCCAGCAACTCGATTTGGCTTTCCTTGCCGATCTCATCCGTGAAGTCCGCGTAGGTGTTTGGGCGTTTCGTCTTATCGATAAACTTGACCAGGCTGCGCAGGCGTTTGCGGGCGTTCTCCAGAATTGAAGTGGTAATGTCCTGCCAGAACTCGTCGGTCTGGACTTCGTAAATCAGTTCGAGTTCGGCGCGCACCATGGGAATGCTGGCTTTTTCTTCGAGCGCGCCAGCAATCTGCCGCACGTCCTCGCTCCACCGCGTAAAGGACTTCTCGTGCCGCAGCAAGCCTAGTTGCAAACGCAACATCAACAGATCGAATTGCTTGGCATCCTGGTCATCGTCCACCAGTTCGGACGGCAGCCCGGCCACTTCGGTGACCAGTTCTCCTCGCTCTTCCACTCCCAGGGTTTCCCAGGCGCCCGAGCCGGCGTACTTCTCAACCAGGCGGCGTTTGGGGCGGACGATAAAGTTGTTCACGTTCATGGCTTCCACTTCCTGGCGCAAGCGCTCGGCGACCTCGCCTCGTAGCTCGGACTGCTTCTCGTCCGCATTCTTACTGTCCTGTTTGTCCAGCTCGGCGATCAGCTCCACGCGGTTCTCAAATAGTTTTTTGCTTAACGACTCGCCGGCCGCGCCCGAGGTCGTGGCCGGGTCTTGACTGAAGAATTCCAAATTCTGGCAATAATCGAAGATGTAGAAAAACTTCTTGTCGCGGCCTAACCCGAAGAGATCCGGCCGTAGCCGGGTCCCGCGTCCGACCATTTGCCAGAACTTGGTTTTTGAGCGGACGATTTTGAAGAAGACCAGGTTAACGACTTCCGGTATGTCGATGCCGGTATCGAGCATGTCCACGGAAATGGCGATGTGGGGCACACGGGACACGATGGAAAAGTCGTCGATTAACGATTGCGCGTACTCCACCTTGAAATCAATCACACGGGCAAAGCTGCCTTTCAGGTGGGGGTAGTTGGCGTCGAAGCGTCCTGAGATAAATTCTGCATGGTCATGGTTCTTGGCAAAGATAATTGTTTTGCCCAACCGGTCGCCGTCCGCCACCTTGATGCCGCGCGTCATCACATGTTCCAGAACTTTGTCCACGGTGTCTGCGTTAAAGAACCAGCGGTTCAGCGCTTCCGGCTCGACATTTCCGGGGACGTTGCCTTCTTCGTCCCATTCGATCGCGTCCCAGCGATCTTTTTCATCCTTGGTGAGGTCGTTGTACTTGATGCCTTCGCGCTGGAACTTCAGCGGCACGGAGACGGCTTCCGGCGGAACCAGGAACTTGTCTTTCACCGCCTCTTCCAAGCTGTAGGCATCGGTTGGGACGCCTGCTTCCAGGTCGAAAAGGCCGTAGGTATTGTGGTCGACTTCGTCTTTGGGGGTCGCGGTCAGGCCCACGAGGAAGGAATCAAAGTATTCAAAGATGGCGCGATATTTCTGGTAGACCGAGCGGTGCGCTTCATCGATGATCACGAGATCGAAGTGGCCGGGGCCGAAGGTGCGCTTGCCATCTTTGGTTTCGTCGATCAGGCGTAGCATGGTCGGATAGGTGGAAACCAGCACTCGCGCGTCCGCGATTTGCTCGGGATGTTCCAGCGCATTCACCGCCGAGGCGGACGGCAATTGTTTTTTGAAAACGTTGGTGGTTTGTTTCACCAGCGCAATGCGGTCCGCCAAAAACAGGCCGCGCTTCACCCAGTTGCAGCGCATCATCAGGTCGCACAGCGCAATCACGGTGCGGGTCTTGCCCGCGCCGGTAGCCATGACGACCAGGGCTTTGCGTTCGTGGTCTTTTTCAAAGGCTTCGCCAATGCGGCGGATGGCGCGTTCCTGGTAATAGCGTTCCACAATGTCTTTGTTGATTTCGGCAGCACCCAGCGCTGTGCGGGTGGTCCGCCGCTGAATCAACCGTTCCAACTCGTCTTTCTCATAAAAGCCTTGCACAGCGCGTGGGGGATAGTTCTGGTCGTCCCAAATCCAGTGCTCGTAGCCATTGCTGTAGAAAATGATGGGACGCTGGCCGAACTGCTTCTCCAGACAATCGGCGTAGAGCTTGGCCTGCTGCTGGCCCACGCGGGCATCGCGCTTGGTGCGCTTGGCCTCGACCAGTCCCAGCGGCTTGCCGTCATCTCCCCAGAGGACGTAATCCACAAAGCCCTTATCCTGTGCGTTGGGCATGCCAGTGACCGGATATTCGCGGTCTTGTTTCTTGTCCAGGGCCCAGCCGGCTTCCTTCAGGAGCAGGTCAATAAAATAGTCGCGGGTCTCGGCTTCGGAGTAGTTGTGTTGGTCCGGCGTGGCCTCGTTCTGCTTCTTAATCGCGGCAATCTCGGCGCGCAGGCGTTCGAGTTCGGCATCGAGCGCGGCTTTGCCGGTCAGGAGTTCACTGAGCTTGGTGTCTTTCTCAGCCAGTTGCGCTTCGACGAGCTGGAGTTGCGCCAAAGTCTGCGGCGGGACGGGTGAGGTCTTGGGCAGCAGCGTGGGATCAAAAGTTAGACCATCAGCTGGCTTCGCGGCCTTGCCATAGGTGCGCGCCAGCCAGAAGCAGATATGGAACAGCTCGCGCACGGCGGTCATCGAGTCCAGCGGCAGCAGCGGCTTGTGGCTGTGCGCGGCCAGATTGCCCAGGTCCTTGATCAGCTTGGCCTTGACGAAGATCTTTGCGCCCACCGTGTTTTTGAAGGTCGGTTCGTGAATGAGTGCGCTGAGATTGTCCTGATAGGGCAGCTTGAGTGCGGGGTCGCTTTTGTACAACCACGTCACGGCCAGTTCCAGCGTCCGCCGGGCATAGAAACAAGCTGTGCGCGGGTCGGGGACAACCAACTCTTCGACCTTTTGCCCCTCGATAAAAAGCAGAGGCCATTCCGGTTTGAGAAAGCTGAAATTGCTGGTCATCGTACGTCCGCCGGAGGAGTAATTTTCCAGCTACGACTGGCCATGTCTGCTCGAAGTTTTTCCCGCTCGGCATAGAGATCAGCCATGTACTGCTTCCCGGCGGGATTCTTGAGAAACTCACCCTGCCGAGCCCATGCACTCCATTGCTCAGGCTGGTTTGCAGCTTGTCCGATGCAAGCCATTACCCATTGGAAGCTCTCAACAGAAGCCCATCCCTCAAGCCCCGGCCGGTTCAAGGAACACCACCCAATTAGGTCATACAGGACGACATTCATTCGGGCGACAGCGAATGGATGGTCAAGTGCTCTGACTGCCTCCTCGTCGAACTCTCGAGGTTTGAGGAAAAAGAATACGGAGCCAACGGCAAGTAAGAGGAGAGTGAAGATGCAATCCTCCCGCGGAAGTTTCGATCCCAATCGACGATAGATATGATCGCCACTGTTACTTGCAACTAGATTGTCCAGAAGCATGTGGACAGCATAACCATCAGCTTCAACCTCGTGAGCTTGATCCTTCAGTCTGTTGGTTTTCTTCAGCAAATCCTGAGTTTGAGGCAGTGCCTCGCAAAACTCTTCTTGCAGAATTGTTCTGTCGATGTGACCGTGGAACAGGTGACCAAGCTCGTGACTCGATATGAATTGCAGTTGAATTAAGAGGATTGCCTGGAAGAGGAAATTCCGCACTTCAGTACTAAGTTCGATTCGGAGAAGATCCTTGAGCGCATCAAGGCCCCATAGCGCCCCAGCCGCTTCAGAGAAACGGATTAACATTTTGTCGGTAATACCTACGAAATGTGTTCCGTCGTAGAAGAAAGTGATTGCATTGACCTCCGTGGAATTTATGTAGTCCAGATAGAGGTCGACCGCTCCGTCAGGAGCTAGAATTCGATTCGCGTGTGTGCTCCATCTGACGTTAATCTCGTCCCGGATGGCTTCAAAGGCGCTCGCCAGTTCAGGAACCCCGAAACGAGAAAAATCTAGCCGACCGTGATACTTATCCTGTAGGTATGGTGCCAACTGAGCGAAATATCGATGGAAAGTGACTTCATGATTTGCGTGAGTCACGCTATAGCTCCCCTCGGAAGGCGCGGTACTGAAGGACGGCGAAGAGCGCGTCCAACCTCGCCAGCGAAGCGCGGTACGCGGATTTCAGCTTCTCCACGCCGGCGACGCGGCGGGCGAAGTCTCTTTGCACGCGGAGCGGTGGGACTTCAATCAACGCACTCTGCAACCTTGCCTTGGAAATATTTGGCATCGAGCCAGCCGAGCCACCGGCCAGCTTCTGTATCTCCCGGCGCTTCGTTGGATAGATGAGGAGGCGGTGAAGAAAGCACGCGTCCATGTCGGCATCTGGCAGTAAGCGAAACCGAAAGATCAGATCAGACATCTGGAGTCTTGGCGGCGTCGTTTGGACGAGGGCGCAGGCCGCAACCAACTCGTATGTGTTCTTTCGCGTAAACAGCAAATCACCCGGTTGTATTTGGAGTTCAGGGTCGGGTGCAACATCAGGTAGCATGGCCTTGTTTTCGGCAGGATTGTATTCACACCACGTCACCGCACCGAGCTTCAGAATTCCCCATTCGTTGCCCGTGACTGGCCGGTCTAGACATATCGGACTCCACCCGCTGTCAATCTTTGTCAATAATTCGCCGAAAGGCACACGGGGCCACCCCTTCGGATTCGCGGCAGGGTCGCCGAAGAGGTCGAGGAAGATGGCTTGGGTGAGGGCGTCGAGTTGGGCGAGGGCGGCGCGGCGCTTGGCCCGCAGCGCCTCCGCCCGATCCAGCACCTCCGCAATCCGCCGCTGGTCCGGTATTGGTGGCAGAGGCACTTGGAACGTTTCGAGCACCGAAGGACCCAGACGAGGCAAATTCGCTCCCACCGCCCGCGAGTTCGCGTACTCCACCATTGAGGGCTGACGGAGATAATGGAAGAAATAGCGGCGATCCATCTTCGGCCCGGGAAGAATCGGAAGGATGTCAGTACTGCATATCCCACTAAAGTCAGGACACGCGATCTTTGCAAGGTAGGGGCGAAGCTTGCCGTAGAGAACATGGCGCTGGCTGAACCGAAATTTAGAACTTGCCAGCGCCCCAGCGTCTACTTTCCCTACCTCGGAGAACGCCCCTCCGGTTTCGATATTCTCAAGCCCGACGTAAATCGTGTCATCCTCAATCGCTTCGGGCTGAACGGCGTCTCTTTCTATGGCGGCAACGTCGGCTAGTGCGACTGTAGGCCACGCCTTCATGCCAGTAGTCCCTCTAGTTCCTTCATCCCCTCCTGAATCTCCGTCTCCAGTTTGGCGAGTTCGGCGAGCAGCTCGCGCGGCGCGCGATGCGTCACCTCGGCGTGGACAACTTCTTTATAACGGTTGAGGCTGAGATCGTAGCCCTGCGCTACCAGGTCGGCCTTGGGCACGCAAAAACTCTGCGCAGTACGCGGGCGCTTGCGCTCGCTGCCATCGCGTTGTTGCCAGCGGGCGAGGACGTCGGGCAGGTTGTTCTTGGCGTGGTCGTCGGCGGTGAGCGCGGTCTTTGGTGCGACGCCGAGTTTGTCATCCGACAGCAGCGGCGTGCGCTTGTCATCCAGCGACCAGCCGTCCGCATCTACATCGTAAAACCACACCCGATCGGTTCCGCCGGAGTTGGTTTTGGTGAAGAGCAGGATGGCAGTAGAAACTCCGGCGTAGGGCTTGAAGACGCCGCCGGGCAGGGAGATCACGGCGTCGAGCTTCTGCTCCTCGATCAGCATCCGGCGCAGGCTCTTGTGCGCGTTGCTCGATCCGAAAAGAACTCCGTCCGGGACGATGACGGCGGCTCGCCCGCCCGGTTTGAGCAGGCGCAGAAACAGCGCCAGAAAAAGCAGTTCGGTCTTCTTGGTCTTGACCACCTGCTGCAAGTCCTTGGCGCAACTCTCATAGTCGAGCGATCCGGCGAACGGCGGATTGGCCAGCACCAGCGTGTACTTCTCTTCTTCCCCGGCATGGTCCTGCGCGAGCGAATCGCGATAGGTGATGTCCGGGTTCTCCACTCCGTGCAGCAGCATGTTCATGCTGCCGATGCGCAGCATGGTGTTGTCGAAGTCGAATCCATGGAAGAGATCGTTATGAAAATGCCCGCGCAGCTTCTTGTTAGTCAGCACTTCGGGGTGACGCTGGCGAAGGGATTCGCCCACGGCCACCAGAAAACCGCAGGTTCCGCAAGCCGGGTCGCACACGACGTCATTCGGCTTGGGTTCCACCATTTCCACCATGAGCCGGATAATGTGGCGAGGGGTGCGAAACTGGCCGTTCTGCCCGGCGCTGGCAATCTTGCCCAGCATGTATTCATAGAGATCGCCCTTGGTGTCGCGGTCTTCCATGGGGACTTTGTCGATCATGTCCACGACTTTGGCGAGCAGCGGGCCCGGGGGAATGGTGAAGCGCGCGCCCTCCATGTGCTTGGCGTAGGTCGATCCGTTGCCGCCGAGAGTTCGCAGCCAGGGGAAGATGTGCTCGCTGATGACGGTGTACATCTCGCGGGCTTCCATGTTCTTAAAGCGGGTCCAGCGGAAGTCCTGGTACAGGCGTTTCTTGCTGTCCTTGCCCTGGGGAAAGAAGCGCTTGTCCATGGGCTTCTTTTCGCTATTGGCTTTTAACTCCTGAGCGGTTTCCTGCTCGTCCAGGCGCTTCAGAAAAAGCAGGTAGGTGATTTGCTCAATGACTTCGAGCGGGTTCGAGATACCGCCAGACCAGAAGGCATTCCAGATTTGATCGATTTGGCTGCGAATTTCACCGGTAAGCATAAAGGTTGACGTGGGGAAACCTTCAGAATACTACCTCAGCATGGGGGCTAGTGCAGTGGCGTAGCATCTTCTGGGGAGTTTTCAACATTCCAAGTTAGGCTCCGCCCCGATGGATCTCTCTCCCGGCAAACTGATCTACCGCCGCATTGTTTTGCCAGTTGACCTGAGTGGGGATTTCGTACTAATGTGTGGTTACACCGGAAAGGAGGTGGTCGGATGACAAGTTCTGATTGTAGTTGTAGTGGCAAAAGACCAGGTGAGGTGGCTGAGACTTAGAGCGGTCGCTCTAAGAACCTAGCTAGACTACCGGCGAGTTAGGGTTGATCCGCCCGGCTTAAGTTGAGCCGGGAACCGGAGTTTACCGAAGGGGCCACGTAGAGTGACCACCTCTTGGTCAATCCAAACAGTCCACCGGGCGGCCCGTGCCTTCATAGGCGCGGGCCGTTCTGTTTTTTGGCGGGTGGGAGAAACTCGATGCTCTTAACTCAGGGGCTTAAGAGACCGTGTCGCGACTCGTCTTTCGTCCCGCTGGGGCTCGCTCCTTTCCCTCTTTCTTTCCCACGGCTCACGCCGTGGGCTGGATTCTTACGCCGCTTTGCGGCTATTCAGGGAGACTACAATCTCATTCTTCGATAGGCAGGTTGGGTTGCGACACGGTGAGATGGCGAGATGGCTAGAACGCGCTGCCGCCTCCGCCTCCGAAGCCGCCGCCGGAAAATCCTCCTCCTCCACCACCGCCGCTCCAGCCTGATCCGCTGGAACTTGCGCGCGGGGCTGAGACAAAGACCTGGTGCATGTCCGTCGCCATGCTGTGCATCGAGCTTGAAAAAAAGATTGGATTAAAACCCATGGCCGAACTGGGCGAGGCATACCAGGTTGGTGGATCTTTCACGATCCCGGCGAACGCCTGCGCCCACTGATGTTCGACGCCCAGCGCCATGGCGTAGGGCAGATATTTTTCGAAAGTGTCTGGAGGCATGCGCTTCAGCCGGTCGGCGTCCACGCGGTTCATGAACTCCTGGAAACCTAGAACCGCGATGCGGGTGCGTCCACCTTGCACCGTCTTGGCGGTCATCTGGCGTGCGAAGAGCCACCAGACGATCGCCGAAAGAATGCCGCACCCAATCAGCAGGGAAAACGAGTTGAAGACACCGTATCCCGCGAAGTAGACGATGACGAACGGCGCGACAATGAGGATGATGGCTGCGAGGCTGTAGCCGTTGGCTGAGTCGGGATCGAGCAGATACATGCCCTTGGTTTTTAGCGCCGACTTGATATCTACCTGGATCGCGGGGATCGCGATGTAGAAGCGGTTTTTCAGGCTGGAGAGGCGGGTTGCATCGCCGCCTGCAAAAACATTCTCCAGCATGACGCGCTCATGCGGCACCAGCCGGCCCCACTGATCGCGTGGCTTGAGCAGGTGAAAAATGTAATCCTTGTGGTGAAAGACTAAGCCTTTGTCATCGACTTCTTCGATTTTCACGAATCCTCGTACCGCCAAATCCACCAGCGTGGAAGTGATGTCGCGGGGATGAATCGTGTCGTCGAGCAAGGTGCCTGCCTCGGCCGGAGTCATGCCGGCTGGCGGCTCATACATGGGGGCGACGGAAAGGCCGGGATCGGGGTCGCGCCCCTTGTACCACCAGAGGGTGAACATCACGGCAAAGGTCCAGAGCGGCAGAAAGACGATGGGATTGCTGCCCAGAAACCACATCAGCCGGGTGAACGCGCCCGGCTCTTTGAGAATGCCTTTGGGAATGAAGATGTCGATGGTCATTCCACCACGCATGGGCAGCGGGTTGTTAGTCTCGAATGAAACTTCAGAACCTCGGACTTCGGCGCTGGCGTTGCGTTCCGCCGAGCCGTAAGCTCCGGTGAAAGCCTGGGCACGCAGCGATCCGGCGGCGGAGTTGGGGAAGCTGACCAGCGCGGAGGCATGATCGATTGGCACCGGCCAATCATTGCCGGTCACGTTCCAGTAAAACTCGTCGTGATCTTCGAAGAAGCGCATGCCGTTGCGAACCGTGTAGTCGATCTCAACGGTGCGGGTGGCGTCGACGGCGTCGGGGATGAAAATCTTCAAGTCGCGGAAGCCGTTTGCGGTGGACGATTCGTATTTCAGCTTGCCGCCATTGCCGTCGGTTACGCCGGTGACGTTCAAGAAGAGCGTGTAGTTCGTGCCCCGCGCTCCCGGATATTCGACAGGGATGAAGCGGTGAATGCCATGCCACTCGCCGTCAAAAGCGAGCGTAATGCGCTCATGGACCGCCGCCGAGCCGTTTTCGTGGATGGAGATGGTGTCGTTGTAGTCGGTGACGCGCCAGTTGCGGGCGAAGAGAGGAGAGGCGAGGAGGACGAGCAGAAAACAGTTCGCAGCGCTTCTGTAGAGGCGCAGCTTGCGGCGGCTTAGATTGCTGACAAGGGCATGAATCGCAAACTTCAGAAAAAGCAGCGGCTGAAGCCGGGCTGATTCGAGGGCACTTGCGATATGGCTGAAGCCATATCCTGATACGAATCGCGGGTTTGTGAGCACGCTGAGATGCTGCCTGCGGCGTCTTGGAGACGTTGCAAGCAACGTCTGTACAGGAAGGCTGGCTGTCTCAGGCATGATTGTTAGAACTTCACCGCGACAGGTTCGCGGTCGGCGGCGTCCACTTCGAAGAATTGCCGCGCCTGGAAGCCGAACGTGCCGGCCAGAATATTGGTTGGGAAGGATTGGATCTTGGTATTCAGGTCGCGCACCACGGCGTTGTAATAGCGGCGGGCGTTCTGGATGGTGTCCTCGGTCTGACTCAGCGAACTCTGCAATTGGGTGAATTCTTCGGAAGCCTTCAACTGGGGATAATTCTCAGCCACCGCGAACAGGCTCTTCAGCGCGCCGGTAAGCTGATTTTCCGCGGCAGCCTTGTCAACGGGCGAGGTCGCTTGCATCGCCTGTGAACGGAACTTGGCGATGTTTTCAAACGTGCCCTTTTCGTGGACGGCGTACCCCTTGACCGTCTCGACCAGGTTCGGGATGAGGTCATGACGGCGCTTGAGTTGCACGTCAATGTCGGACCAGGCCGAATCGCAGCGAATGCGCAACTGGACGAGGCTGTTGTACATCCCAATGAGCACGAAGGCGATGACAACCAGAACGCCCAAAAAGATCCAAGCCATGAATGTCTTCCTTTCCTCGAAAAGTGGGAATCAAAGGGACGGTACCACAGGGGCGGAATGGGTGCAATCGAAGTGATACGTCCTATGCAATCCGACTGGGGGAACGACGAATAAAAATTTAGAGGCTCGCATCGTGGAATCTCGCGTCGTAGAATACGGATATAAATGAGAACGTTCCGGACAAAGCCGCTAAAGGTTCGCATGGGGATGGGCGTTTCCGTGATGACGCTGATTCTGTGCGCGGGATTCGCTCATGCCCAAACCTGTTTCACCGCAAGCGACATGGACGAGCCTACGCGTGCCGCCCTGACGAATACGGCGAAGCGCTATTTCGACATGGCGGCTCGGGGCGATTCCGCCGGGCTGCGGCAAAACTCGATTGCCAGTGTGGCTTCGGATTTCTCGGGCATCGAAACTGTCGTGAAAGATAATCAGGCGAGCTTTAGTGGAGCGCAGGCGACTCCGCGCGCTCCATTTCTGTTGAAGGCCGAAGGAACCGCGCCGCTCGAACGTGCCGAGTTTCTGTGCGGGGTGTTTGGCAAGAGCGGGCAGACGGCGGAGAGCGCCGTATTCGTGATCCCAAACTTGCCGCCGGGGAACTACGGCGTGGTGACCCTGGATGTCCCAACAGCCAAGCAACCATACACGGTGTCGTTCGTGCTGCAACAACAGGGCAAGGACTGGAAGATTGGCGGTTTCTACGTGAAGGCAACCCAAGTCGCGGGGCATGACGGGAAGTGGTTTGCCGAGCGCGCCCGCGCCTTCAAGGCCAAAGGCCAGAACCGCAATGCCTGGCTGTATTACATCGAAGCGCGCGATCTAGCGGTCCCCGTGTCCTTCATGTATACCCAGGTGACCGATAAGCTCGCGGATGAGTCGGAGACGGTGAAGCCAGCGGATTTGCCCGTCGGCGGTAATACCGTGGAACTGGCGGCGGGAGGAAAGACTCAGCGCCTGACGACGGTGTTCCCACTGGCCGTGGGACAGGATCTTGATCTCGTGGTGAAGTATCAGTCGGCGGATGTTTCAAATACCACGCAGACGTTTCAGGACAATACCGCAGTGATGAAAGCGCTGCTGGCAAAGTATCCGGAATTTCGCGACGCTTTCGATGGCTTGGTAGCGCGCGCGGTGGAACCAACCACTGGCCGGGACTTCGGTTCTGTGCTGCCGATGAAGGCGATTAAGTAACAGTTTTCGGTTGCCGGTTCTCAGTTAGTGAACGTACATTCTGTCGGATCTTTGTCTTCCCGCAAGCCCAGAAATACCGGCGCGCGCAGTTTCATCCCGCGTTCCGTGGTTCCATGGGTCCATTCGGTAAACTTGATCTCGGCCACTCGTTCGGGCTTCACCCAGTGCACGTTGGCTGCATCCACATCACCGTAAAACGGACTGCGATTTGTCTCCAGCGTTTTGAGTAGTTGCCAGATTTCCTTGAGCGTTGCCTGGTTGAATCCTGTTCCAGCCTGCCCGACGTGAATGAGCCGGCCTTTCTTGTCATAGAGCCCGAGGACGATCGATCCGAAGTATTGGCGGCTGCCCTCCGGGTCGGTGTAACCGCCGACTACGCAATCGACGGTCTGTGTAACCTTGATCTTGAGCCACTCGTGGCTGCGGCGTTCTGCGTAGTGACTGGCACGCTTTTTCGCGAGAATACCCTCCAGACCTTTTTGCCTGGCCAGCTCGAATAGCGCCAAACCCTGGGGGAAATGATCGGAGTAGCGAACTAATTCGTTGGGCAAGATGATCTGGGCGAGCGCTTGCTTGCGCTGCTCAAGGGCGACGCGGCGCAGGTCATAACCGTCCAGGTAGATGAGGTCGAAAACGTAATAAAGCACGGGGAGATCGCGTCGCGCTCCAGTTCGTCGTCCGCCCTTACGAATGCCCGTGCGCTGTTGCATCAAGCTGAAGGAAGCACGGCCTTGGTCATCAAGCACGACAATCTCGCCATCGAGAACTGCACTCCCGGCTTTGATGGATTTGGGCAGTTCGTGCAGCTCAGGAAATTCTCCGGTGAGGTCATTCTGGTTGCGAGAAACCAGGCGAACTTTGCCGTCTTGGATGAACGAAACTGCGCGATAGCCGTCCCACTTGATTTCGAACAACCACTCCGGATCGTCCAAAGGTTTCTCGACCGGCGTGGCCAGCATGGGATGAATGGCGGCCGGCATGGATTTGCGGACTGCGCCTTCCAGGGACTTAACCGCCGGGGTCGCAGAGTCGGCAGAGGGAACGTGCTTCTTTGCTTTCGGGGAAGTGATTGGCGCAGATGACGAGACAGCGGGCTTGACGGTTCGCGTTTTTCTTTTGTCGAGTTTGGCCAGCGTGTCGGCCAGCCATGGCGCTTTCACCTTCCCACGGGAGGCCGGGCGGCTGCTCTTCCACTCGGCGGAACCTTCATCGCCTGCAATCTGCGCCATGCTCCGCTGGCTGAGCACAGAGCTGTCGTATTGCTCGATGTCGTAGCCCTCGACCACGTCGTCGTCATGCTTCTTGATCAGCAGCCATTCGGTTCCTTTGCTTCCGGGACGGCGTCCGCGCATGTGAATCAATGCAAAGTCGCCCTTGAGACGCTGGCCATGGAGACGTATCTTGAGATCTCCCTTCTTCAACATGGCCACCGCCTCGGCTTCGGTCCCTCGTACGTATTTCCCATTCACCGGCTGCGGCGAGAGCGGATCCCATGTGCCCAGATCCCACACCATCACTGTGCCACCGCCGTAATTGCCTGGCGGAATCGTGCCTTCAAAGTCGAAGTAGGAAACCGGGTGATCTTCCACTTGCATCGCGAGCCGCTTGTCGGCGGGGTCAAGCGACGGGCCTTTAGGCACGGCCCAGGACTTGAGCACGCCTTCCATCTCCAGCCGGAAGTCGTAGTGCAAGCGGGTGGCGCGATGCTTCTGAACAACGAAGCGATGGCCGGGCTTCTTCTCCAGCTTGGGTGGAGGCTCCGGGGTTTCCTCAAAGCGGCGTTTGCGTTTGTACTCTTCTAAGGGCATCGATTACCTAATTTAACCACAGAGTCACAGGTCAACAGAGGAAGACTAGGTCACTTGAACGGGTTGGCTGGATGCTAGAATCGCTTGCGAAATTACTCTCTCCTAGCATGAAACGCGAATATCCAGATGCGCCTCTGGTAGGTGTGGGCGCGATCATCATTGAGCGTGATCGGGTCGTGCTGGTGAGGCGCGGACATCCGCCGCTGGCTGGCGAGTGGTCCATACCTGGCGGGGTGCTGGAAGTGGGCGAGACCCTGCGCCAGGCAGCGGTTCGGGAGGCTCTGGAGGAAACTGGCCTGACGGTCGAGGTGGGCGAATTGCTCGGCGTATATGATCGCATCTTGCGCGACGCGGACGAGCGCACGCGCTACCATTATGTGCTGATCGATTTCCTCTGCCGGAGAATTGCCGGAGAACCCCAAGCGGCAGACGACGCGACTGAGGCCCGCTGGTTTACTCGCGGGGAACTCGGAGAACTTCCGTTGGCGGAGGACACTGGGGACGTGATCAGGCTGGGGTTCGAAAAGTCCGGCGGTGAGACGGGTCCTCTTGGTTAGTTGAGCAGTTTGCCGTAGAGTTTTACAAACTCCGAAGTGACAAGGAAAGTGAGGCGATCATGTTTCAAAGAATAGTGAACACAACCGATGACTTTGCAATGACGGTCGTTCGTCTAGTGCTCGGGGTGGTATTTTTCGCTCACGGCGCACAAAAGATGCTGGGCTGGTTCGGTGGCTATGGCTTCAGCGGCACCATGGGCTTCTTTACGCACCAGATGGGAATTCCGGCGCCGTTCGCGTTTCTAGCCATCGCAGCGGAGTTCTTTGGCGGGCTGGGTTTGATCGTCGGATTTCTAGGGCGCATTGCCGCATTCGGAATCATGTGTAATATGATCATGGCCATCGTGATGGTGCATCGACATAATGGCTTGTTCATGAACTGGGCAGGCAATCAGAAAGGCGAAGGAATTGAATATCACCTCCTAGCCATCGCGATTGCACTGGCAATTCTGATTGAGGGATCGGGCGCGCTGTCTGCGGATCGATTCCTGACCGGGAGACGTTCTTAGCGGGGGAATCTTTGGCCCCGCGGCACGCCGCGAAGACGGCCCAGGTTCTCTACTCCATTTCGAATGCCAGCCACTGCAACTGGCCATCGCGCTCCACTTGGAGCACGACCGGGGCGCTGGGTTGGAGGCCCTTCATGGCGGCACGAAGCGAATCCACCGAATCGACTGGCGTCTTATTCACGCTGTGGATCACGTCGCCCGTCTTCAGGCCAGTGTCGGGACCGATGAGGTTGGCGGCGCGGGCAATCACAAGCACTCCACTTGTCATGCGCAAATTGCCAGCCAGGGACGTCATCTGTTCGTTCAAATCAACCGCAAGGATTCCCAGACGCAACACCAGGCTTTGATCGGGATCGACCGCGTCCATGAGTTTGTCCATCTGATCCCGGTGCTCAATTGCTGGAACGTAGAGAATTTTTCTTTCGCCGCCGCGCAGAACCGCCAGTTTCATCACTTCGTCAAGAGGATGCAGATACATGGCGGCCGTGAGTGCTGGCAAGGTATCGATCGGCCGGTCATCGGCACTCACGACAATGTCCCTCGTCTTCAATCCGGCTGCTTCCGCGGGGCCTCCGGGAATTACGTCTGACACGATGACTCCCCAACTTCGGGAAAGACCGAGTCCTTCGGCCAGGTTCGGTGTAATAGTTTGCACGACCACCCCGATCTCGACCCGATGCACGTGTCCATACTTGCGCAGACTCTGGTAGACAAAACGCACGATCCGGGCAGGGATCGCAAACCCCAACCCCTCGCTGCCTCCGCCTGATGAAAGAATCAAGGTGTTGATGCCGAGCACATAGCCATCCATATCAATCAGCGGGCCACCGCTGTTTCCTGGGTTGATGGGAGCATCGGTCTGGATATAAACCATGGGACTATCTGGATCGGGCTGACGGCCGACCGAACTCACGACCCCCATGGTGACCGAGTTCTGCAACCCTTCCGGACTGCCGATGGCGAATACCAACTGGCCTTGATGCACCCTGCGAGCGCTGCCCAATTCGAGGGTGGGCAGGTTCTTCTGCTCAATCTTGAGCAGCGCCAGATCCGACTCTTTGTGAATGCCAATGAGCTTTGCGTCCAGTACGTGCACCTTGCCCACCGGCTCAACCTGCGGGAAGTCCACCGAAGGCATGGGCAGCACCACGCGGATGCGATGCGCTCCCTCGACCACGTGCGCATTGGTCACGATGTAGCCGTCCGAATCCACGATCACCCCCGAGCCGACTGCATGCTGGCGGGCGATCAGTGCGGTCTGAGTGCGATTGCTTTCCTCGATCGGTCCATAGCCGGTGACGAGAATCTGGACCACGGCTGGTGAAACCTTGGCCACCAGACCTTCCAGCGCGGAATTGAGCTGTTGCAAAACCTGCGGAGCTTCTGCGGGACGCGAGCCCACGGCCTTTCCCACCTCGGTCGTTGGGTTCGCCTTCTGCGGAACACTCCCTTGCGGAGGCGTTGCGGGCGCAGACTTCGGCGCCAGTTCTTGAGCACGGCTCGGCGCAAAGAGAAGGACACATATGGCGGTGACAGCGAAAATCAGAAAGAGAATGCGGGCGGAACTTCTCGGGCTACCGGCTGGAACGAGCATGGAGGTGGCTCCTCGGATGTAGGTGTCGTGATCCGGTCAGATTTAGATGAGTGACGAACAGCTATTGTGACAGAAAGCGTATCGCTTCGGAAATCTGCTGGGGCTGCCCTTTCGGTGCCGGGTCGCTCTCCGACAGGGGGGCTAGTTTCTACCGTTATCCAGATGAGCACCAGGCTTTGATAGGGGGCGTCATCCGTGATATAAGGACCGGGTGAGACATTGCTGTACTCCATAGCAGGAGATGCCATGATGGAGTTGGCTTTTGCACGCAGGGAAGGCCAGGAGCGAGGAGGTCTTGTGTCCGAAGCGCGGACGGGAAAACGGTTCCCCCTGGAACTGCCGATCAAGATTCATAAGGCAGACGAGGGCGGACAAGCTAGCGGCGTGACAGGAAATCTGAGCGCCGCGGGAGTTTACATTCGGGCGGATGCGGCGCTGGAAGTGGGCTCCAACGTGGAGTTCGAGATCGTCCTGCCACCCGAGGTCACCGGGGCCAAGGAAAACGTTACGGTGCAATGCAAGGGACGCGTGGTGCGCACCGACGAACCCGCCACCGGCGGCAGCAGTACACCCGCGGAGGCCCGAGGTGTGGCCTGCGTGATTGATTCGTACGATTTCGTTCGTCACCCGTAAGGGTCGTCACTTGTGTCGTGACTCGTAAAGAGGTGCTGAAGCGATGCTTAAATTGATTCTGGCCGACAATCAGGCAATTTTCCGCGCGGGAATCGCCAAAGTGCTGGCGGTTGAAGACGAGATGCGCATTGTGGCGCAGGCGCAAACCCAGGAACAGATGTTCATGGCGCTGGATAAGTTTCGAGCGGCCGTGCTGGTGGTCGCTGGCGGATTCCATGGCGATTTCCTGGCCGTACTGCAGGCGGCGAACAAAGCCAAGACCCGGGTAGTGGTGCTGGCCGACACCGGCGAAAGCACGCAACGCTACATGGCCGCAGGGGCGCACGGAGTGGTCTACCGCAACGTGACCAGCGCAGCACTGGTGGACTGTGTGCGCAAAGTAGCCCGCGGCGAAACCTGGGTGCAGGACATTGCCGTCCCCAGCGAGCTTACCGAAAACGACATGGTCGGTCTGCGGGTGCGGGATCGCTTGACCGCGAAGGAACTGCGGATTGTCGCCCTAATCGTGCAGGGATACAAGAACAAGGAGATCGCCACCCAACTCGGAACCACGGAGCAGGTGATCAAGAACTATCTGCGCAACGTTTACGACAAGATCGGCGTATCCGACCGGCTGGAGCTGGCGTTGTTCACTATTCACCACCGGATTCTGAATGAGGCCGCCGCGGCCACCGCTGCGGCAGCGCCGCCGCACCAGGGACAAGCTGTGCCGTCGTAGGATTTTGTGTTTGTGAGAAAAAAGGCCGCCCACGGGCGGCCTTTTTGATTGATTCTCTTCTCGCACCTACCTGATCTTTTCTGCCACCGACTTGGCTTGGGTGAACAAGTGCAGGTAATCCGGGCCGCCGGCTTTCGAGTCGGTGCCTGACATGTTGAATCCGCCGAAGGGATGCGCGCCGACCATCGCGCCGGTGCACTTGCGATTGATATAGAGGTTGCCGACGTGGAATTCGCGGATAGCGCGATCGATCTTGTCTTTCGAGTTGGTGTACACCGCGCCGGTCAGCCCGAACTCGGTGTCGTTGGCAATTTCGAGGGCGTGCTCGAAGTTCTTCGACTTGATCACCGCCAGCACCGGGCCAAAGATTTCTTCCTGCTCCAGCTTTGACTTGGGCTTGATGTCGGCGATCACGGTGGGCTGGAGGAAATAGCCCTCGCCAGCATTCTTAGCGGGGCCGCCGCCGGTGATCAGGCGTCCGTCTTTCTTTCCGTACTCGATGTATTCGAGGATCGACTTCATCGAGCCTTCGTTGATCACCGCGCCCATATTCGGGTTTTCGGTGGGATCGCCGACCGTAATCTTTTCCACGCGAGCTTTGAGGTGCTCCAGAAACTTGTCGTAGATGCGCTCGTCAATGATGGCGCGGGAGCAGGCCGAACACTTCTGGCCCTGGAAGCCGAATGCGGCCTGGGCAACGCCCTCGACGGCGGCGGCAAAGTCGCCGTCGGCATCGACGATGATCGCGTCCTTGCCACCCATTTCGAGGACGGTGCGCTTGATCCAGAGCTGGCCGGGAACCTTCTCGGCGGCGCGCTTGTGAATGTCGAGGCCAACTTCGCGAGAACCGGTGAAGGCGATGTAACGCGTCTTGGGATGCGCGACCACGGCATTGCCGAAGCTCGCGCCGGCTCCCGGACAGAAATTCACCACGCCGTCAGGAATGCCGGCTTCCTCCACTAGTTCAACGAACTTCGCGGCGATGGTGGGCGAATCGCTCGACGGTTTCAGAATGACGGTGTTGCCAGAGACCACCGAAGCCAGGGTCATCCCTGCCATAATGGCGCAGGGGAAGTTCCACGGTGGAATCACCGCGCCGACGCCCAAGGGGATGTAACGCAGAGAATCGTGCTCTCCCGGCATTTGCACGTCGGGCTTGACTTTCGCAAGCCGCAGCGCTTCGCGGCTGTAATACTCGCAGAAGTCGATGGTCTCGGCGACGTCGCCGTCGGCCTCAGCCCAATTCTTGCTGACTTCGAAGACCATCCAGGCGGCGAACTCGAACTTGCGTTCCCGCAGCAGGTCGCCAACGTGGAACAGTAGGCTGGCCCGCTCTTCGACCGAGGTGCGGTTCCAGTGCTCAAAAGCGCTGAGCGCAGCCTCCATGGCCGGCTCCACGTGCTCCTTGCCTGCCTTCTGGTGCAGGCCGACAACCTGCGACGGCTTGGCCGGGTTCAACGATTTAATCTTGTCCTGAGTCTTGATGCGCTTGCCGCCGATGATGAGGTCATACTCGCGGCCAAGTTGGCCACGAACTTTCTCGATGGCAGCACGCATTTTGCGCGCATTCTCTTCTTTGCTGAAGTCGGTTAGCGGCTCATTGACGAACTGGCCTTGGTGAAGGCGAATCTGCGGTCGTGTGGGGGCTTCAACGGTTGCCATAAGAGCACCTCGAAAGGTATATGGATGCTGCGCGGACAGGCGCGGAACCACTAATTGTAGCACCGGGGAAAGGCTCACCGGGGATTGGTGAGCGGTGGATCTTACGCACAAACTGTCGAGCTTTGCTCGACTGGACAGCCGGGGGCGGCTGTCCGCACGCGTGTACGGCACTACTGGATTTTTCGGTTGGTGAGGGCTTTCAGTTCTTCGACGATTTGCTCCAACCGGCCGCGGCGCTGGGCGTGATTCTGCTGGGCTGGCAAGGTGCGTCTCTGCTGGGTATATTGCTCGTTGAGTCTCTGGATGTCACTGATCTCTGCTTTCAACAGGTGGACACGGCTAAGAATCGCTTCTCTTCCATTTAGCAGCATGTATCTAGCATACCCTAGTTGCCGAAGATCCGCTCGGCTTGTTGAGATGACTTTGGGCATCTACAGGCTGGTTTGAGGGCACATCTTTCGCGGCTGTAAGCGCGCTTTCCAGGCGAGAGCCAGAGGAATGACAAATTATGGCACTTTCACCGAGTCGTGGCTCTCGCTGGTCCGAAAACTCATTTTGGCGGTGCGTTCCAGTTTGTCCCAGGCGAAGCGCTGGCCTCCGATGGCGCGCTTCACGGTTTTGAACAGCACGACCGAGAACAACTGGCGGTAAGCGAAGCGTTGCAGCCATACCTGGCTGAGCAGCCAGGCGTCTTCGCGCGCTTCCGGTTGGCGGCGTTCGAGGGCAAACGCGATGGCGGAGGTAATGAAATCAATGATCAGAAAAGCAGCAAAGAAAACTAGGAGCCGCTGGAAGTCGGCCGGATCGGTGGAATCCGGATGGAAATGTTTTTGAATGAAATACCAGATTGCGCCTACCGCGAACATCAGGTCGATGAACGGCGAGACCAGCGGCAGCAAGATTTGGAAAATAACGATATTGGGCAAAGCGACCCAACCCAGGGCGCCTTTGCGGGCGAACACGGCGCGATGTTTCCAGACCGACTGCAGAATCCCGAAGGACCAGCGGAAGCGCTGACGCATGAGGCCATTGGCATTGATGGGCGCCTCCGTGTAGGCGAGAGCCAAGTCTTCATACTGCACGCGGTAACCGTCACGCAGCAACGCCATGGTCAGATCGGCATCTTCGGCCACGGTGTCAGTGTGATATCCGCCGGCTTCGCGGACCGCGGACGTTCTCCACGCGCCGATTGCTCCCGGCACCACACTCACTGCTCCTAGAACGTTCAGCGCCCTGCGCTCGAAGTTCTGGCTGGTGATGTACTCCAGGGCTTGCCAGCGGGTCCACAGGTTCACGCGATTTCCTACTTTGGCGTTTCCCGCTACGGCGGCGACTCTGGGATTGAGGAAATGGGGGACCAGCCGTGAAATCGCATTGCGGGCAATGACGGTGTCGGCATCGATGCCAACGAAGATTTCCTCGTCGCGCAAATGCTCGAGGCCGAAGTTGAGAGCCTCCGCTTTGCCGGAATTCGGTTTGGTCAAGATGAGCACACGGCCGGAGGCTACTTCGTCGACAAAGGCCCGGCGCGCGACTTCCAAAGTGTTATCGCTGGACCCGTCATCAATCACGATCACATGCAGGCCGGGATAATCCGAGGCCAGCACAGCGCGAACCGTGCGCTCGATCACTTTCTCTTCGTTGTAAGCAGGGATCAGCACTGCAACAGCGGGTTTGTAGGATGCTACATTGCCCGGACTCCCGTAAAGTTGCTGCGGCCGCAAGCGATCGAAAATTGCGAAAACTCCTACAAACAGCAAACGTCCAGTCATGAGCAGATCGCCGAGAAAGAAGATCCAAGTGATGGCATGGGTGCTGAAGTCCCAAATCGCGAAACCCATCCAGTCCAATCGGGCAGCCCAGCGCTCGTTGGCGGGAATCGCGGGCATCACATCGGCCCTGGTCTTGCCTACCAGCTCATAGAGAGGGACGATTTCGTCCCCTTTTGCGCGCACGCCCCGGATGATCATGGGCAAAGCGCGGACGGTCTCTCTGCGATCGCCTCCGCCATCGTGTAGCAGAATGACGCTGCCACAGAGCCGGTCCTTGGGATCACAGGGTGGAATGTGAGCGAGCACATCGGCAGCGATCTGCGCAGCGGAGTGGCGCGGGTTGTCCTTCCAGTCATTGGGATCGATCTTGTCTCCCACGCTGATGTAGCCCATGTCCTGAACCACCTCCAATGGCCGCACCTGGTCTTCAGTATCGGGCTCTTGATCGATGGAATAGGGCGGGCGGAAGAGGATGGTGTGAATTCCCAGGCGGCTGGCAAAGAGCTGCTCGGTAAGATTCAACTCCACTCTCATGTAGCTGTGCGAGATGTTGCTAATGTCGGGGTGAGTGAAGGTGTGATTTCCAATCTCATGTCCCTCGCGGTAGATGCGTGAAGTGACGCTGCCGAAATCCTTGGCCTGAAGTCCGATAAGAAAGAACGTCGCAGACGCGTTTTCTCGTTTCAGTACGTCCAGAATTTTCGGCGTCCACTGGGGATCAGGACCGTCATCGAAGGTAATGGCAACGGCCTTCGGGTTGTAGCCATAGCGAGCTACACGGTACGGTTCGGGCAGAGGATCGATGGTCTCATCGGTGATGATTCCTGATGCGGGATCCACTGTGATCTGCCGCTGTCCGTTGGCGGGACGAGCTTCGATGCGCAGAATTTCGCCCTGCCCCTCCATGTCCACGTCCTGGCCAGGGAGAACATCTTTCAACTTATCCGGTGCCGCGGGCTCGCCGGGCACATCCCAGACGCGCCATAGCGAGCGGTCTTCAGCACCGAGACGCCAGAGTGCGAACGTCTTGATGCCCAGACGTTGCGACGCGCGCATCTGGTTGAGTGCGGTGACCGCATCAAGGAACCAGATGTCATGCCGGCGGTTTTGCTCGTCCATATAGCTGAAGTGCGGATTGCTGCTGTCGCCGTCGAAATCCACGTCCTCTTCCGAGTCGCGCGCCCCCAGCCAAGCTTCCTGCACCGAGACGTTGGTATCCCGTACATCGGGCGGCAATTTTCCGTGTTTCGGCTTGTTCACCCAGTCGTAACCGTAGTTGCCGATGGCGCAGATCAGTTTGTCCAGGGGGACCACTTTGCTGGCGAATTTCAGGTTGGCGACAAACCAGTCCTGGGACGCGACCGGCCCAGGAGTGCCTTCGGGATAGTGCTCGTCATAGTTCATGAGCACGACGCCATCCACCCGGCTGGCCACGGCCGGATAGTTGAAATCCTCATTGTGAGGAGGCACGCTGACGTACAGCTTCATGCCTTTGGCGTGAAGATCACTGGAGAGTTCCTGCAGCAAGGCCATGTAACCCGGTTGGGCTTTGGGAGGGATCTCTTCAAAGTCCACCATGAGGCCGCGGTATTTATCGGTGGCGAGAAATGCGGCCACTTGTTGCCGGAAGAGCGCGCGTGCGTCCGAATCATTCAGGAAGGGCGTAATATCCACCCAGTTCACGCCATCGGAATTGTTCACCATGGGGAACACTTCCAGACCCGTATTTTCGGCCTTCAGGAATGGCATGACCTTGTCGTCCACTGGATGGATGGTCGAACCTTGGATGGTCGAACCTTGGATTGTCGAACCCTGGATCACATCGAAGTATTTATTGGTTTGGTCATCGACCCCCTGCAAGTGGCCATCGGGGGTCAAAACGTGAAGCCAGTCGGGATAGAGCAGGTCAATCTGGTGAGCGTACTCACGCAGAGAGGAGAAGCTGGCGGCATCCCACGGGGCATAGAAAGCGGCGCGAATGCCTTCCTCGGAATTGAGCTTCACCAGCGAAGGATTTGACTTGGTTTTACGATTCCCGCGTTGCGCGGCCAGCTTGCGCCGCCGTTCTTTGGCCTTCTCTTTTTCGTTTTCCTTGAGCGCATGGTAAGGCTTTTTCTGCGCTTGCCAAATCAACTCGGGCAGTTGCTCGCCTTGCAAAGCGTTATAGATGAAGAACACAACCAGCAGCATGACGCTGATGCCAAGCACGTCAAACAGGCGCCGCAATCGCTTCCAGCGGGCTTGTCGGGGATCATAGAAAACTGGTTGCGCCATGGGGGAGTTAGCTAGTCCATCCTAAGCTGTGGTCGTAGTCGGGTCAAACCTGCGAGTGCAGCTCTTAGCTGTTTGCTGTTGGCCTTTAGCTTGGGGCGAGAATGGTTGCGCTAATGGCTAAAGGCTAGAAGCCAAGAGCTGTTATATTGCCTCCGTGCGCGAACTGCTGCGCAAACATCTCCGGTTTTTTCTGAGCGCGACACTCGCAGGGGTGACGCTGCGTCTTCTATTCATTCTCCGCTTTCCCGGAGTCTCAACCGACTCTTTCGTATATGGCGACATCGCCAAGAACTGGCTGCAGCACGGGATTTACGGTCTGAGCGGAGTGGATGAGATTTCCCCTACCTACATTCGCCTGCCGGGTTATCCCGCCTTCCTGGCGGCAGTGTTCGCGATCTTCGGCATGGAACACTACCGGGCTGTGCTGGTGTTGCAGATGTTCGTGGACATCGGCACCTGCTTCCTCATTGCCGATCTCGCACGCCGTTTGATTTCTCCCCATGCCGCGCGATTCGGCTTTCTGTTAGCGGCGCTTTGTCCATTTCTCGCCAACTATGTTGCGAACGCGCTCACGGAAACGTGGGAAGTATTCTTTACGGTGCTGGCGCTGGATTTCGCGATGGTTGGATTCGATGCACTCCATTACTCATCCATGCGACCGTGGTTGGGATGTGGGTTGGCCGTGGGGGCAGCCATGCTGCTGCGGCCGGATGGCGGATTGCTTCTGCTCGCCCTTGAGGCATATCTCTTCGCGCTGCTGGTGCGCCGGTGGAAGGAAAGAACGCGGGCGGGAGTGCCCGCTCAACACGTGCTGCGGGCCAGCTTGATTATGGTAGTCGTCTCGCTCGCCTCACTCGTTCCATGGACTTTGCGAAATCTGCATACGTTGCATGAGTTTCAGCCTCTCGCGCCGCGCTATACCAACGAAGAAAATGCTTTCGTGCCCATGGGATTCAATCGCTGGGTAAGGACGTGGATCGTGGATTATACGTCTGTCGAAGATATTTATTGGGCGGTGCCAGGCAACACCGTGGAGGCGGAGAAACTTCCTTCGCGTGCCTTTGATTCGCCAGAGCAGCGGGAGCTGACGATGCAATTGTTGGAGGACTACAACGGCACGCGGCATGTGACTCCCGACCTCGATGCCAGATTCGCGGCGCTGGCGGCCGAGCGCGTGCGTCATTCTCCTTTGCGCTATTACGTCGGGCTCCCGCTGATGCGGATCGCGGACATGTGGCTCCGGCCGCGGACGGAAACCTTACCGTCGGATACGCGATGGTGGGAGTTCGACGACGACCCAGAATGGTTGGTGCTGGCGGTGAGCCTGGGGATTGTCAATCTCATGTATGTGGGCGCGGCTTTCGCGGGGCTGGTGCGCGGACGATTTGCACTTCACCTCGGCCTGCTGCTCACATTCGTGATTCTGCGATCAGTGTTCCTCGGCACTCTGGAAAATCCAGAACCACGCTACACACTGGAGTGCTATCCGGTAGTGATCCTCCTCGCAGCGGCGTTGTTCCAGAAATCCAGCGTTCCTCCTGACTCCCAGTCATGATCCACGAAAATAGATGTTCGTTGTTTCCGGTTTCTGTATAAAATGCCACATCTAGCAACCCAACAGAGCGCTTGATCTGGCGAAGAGATTGCACCGTCACCTCCCCAGAGCATGACGCTCCCACCGAATATGACCCGGGTGCAACAACATCCGCCGACGCAGTTGAAGATTTCAGGGAGAACATCCATGAAGCACACCGTGCTCGCATCGCGTGGCCGGCTAGCGGCTTTCTACCTTGCAGTTCTGGTCCTGCCTCTCCTGCTCTCCTTTTCTGCTCGCGCAGCCGAAGTGACAGCGACTATTTCCGGCACCGTGAACGACTCGACGGGAGCGGTAGTTCCGAAAGCCACAGTAACGCTCACCAACACGGGCACCAACGTGTCTCGCACCATTCTGACGGAAAGCAGTGGGTCCTATCTTTTCACATTGGTGCCCATTGGTAGCTACCGCCTGACCGTCGAACAAACCGGCTTTCGCAAATATATTCGAGACGGAATCGTGCTGAACGTCAATCAAAATGCAAAGCTGGACATTGTCCTGCAGGTTGGTGCGGCCAGTCAGGTAGTGGAAGTCACGGGAGACGTGACCCAGGTAGACACGGTCAGCGCGACGCTGGGCAACGTTGAAACCGAGCGCCGGATTTTGGATCTCCCGCTGGTCGAGCGCGATGCGTTCCAGCTCGGCCTGCTGCAGGCGGGCGTATTTCCTCCCGATGAGGATGACGGCAGCAATAACCCATTTTCCGTAAGTGGCCAACGTTCTGAGTCCTTGACCTTTCTGGTCAACGGCGCCGACAACAATGATTTCCTGGGCAACAATGCAGTCGTTGACCCCAACCCCGACGCGCTCGGAGAATTCAAGATTCTCACTAACAACTACGAAGCGGAGTACGGACGCACCGCAGGTGGCATCGTCAATCAGGTCATCAAGTCTGGAACCAACAACTTTCACGGTGACGTGTTTGAGTTTTTCCGCAATGACGCACTGAACGCACGAAATTACTTCCTGCCCGCGGTCACGCCATTCAAGCGGAACACCTTTGGCGGCACTCTTGGCGGCCCGATTAAGAAGGACAAGACTTTCTTCTTTCTCGCGTATCAGGGGGTACGCAGGCATGAAGGCGAGGTCGCCCCGATTCTTCAGGTGCTCAGCCCCGCCGAGCGGAATGGCGATTTCAGCGAGTTGCTGCCAAGCACTCAACTCGTCGATCCTATCTCAGGCAATCCATACCCGAACAATCAGGTGCCGGTGAACCCGGTGACCGCGAAATACATTGCGAAGTACCTGCCGCTCCCAAACCTTCCGAACAACAATTTCGTATCGTCGCCCGTCGAAGTGGACAGGGAAGACCAGGGCATCGCGCGCATCGACCATCGCATCGGCCAAAAAGATACGATCTATGGCTCCTACATCATCGATGATCTGGCGCAGAATTTTCCTTTCCAAATCATAAATGGGGCTTCGAGCGGCGGAAACGTACCGGTTGGCTCCGGCTTCACTACTTTTACTCGCAACCAACTCGGCTCGATCTCCTGGCTGCACAACTTCAGCCCGACGGTAATCAACGAGTTCATTTTTGCGGTCAATCGCAGCGCGACCTTTCAAGCGGTGCCGCATGACAACACACCTCCTTCAGCGCTTGGCTTTACGAACGTGAAGTCCGACGACCCGGCCGGCACGGCGCCGCCGATCATGCTCACCACCAGTTTTAACCTTGGGCCGAATCCGCAAGGCCCGACCAAGATCCATGACGTGACCTTCCACTGGCAGGACAGCGTTTCCGTCACCCGCGGGCGTCACAACATGAAATTTGGCGCCGACATCCGCAGAGTGCGAAACAATTTTGACTTTGATTTCGACAACAATGGAGTCTTTGATTTCGGGAACAACCAGAACTTCACCGGTAATCCGTTGGCAGATTTCGTAGGCGGATTCTTTGACAATTTCTCGCAGTTTTCACGTGCGGTGTACGGAATCCGGACGACTTCCTGGCACTTCTTTGGGCAAGATTCGTGGAAGGTTCGTAACCGGTTGACGCTGAGTTACGGACTACGCTACGAGTACAACACTCCCCTGCAAGATCCCCACAACGAAGTCCAGGGTTTCTTCCCGGGGCAGCAGTCCACCCGGTTTCCCGGTGCGCCCAAGGGGATTCTTTACGCCGGAGATCCGGGGACGCCAAACCCTGGATTGACTTTTCCAGACCGCAACAACTTCGCGCCGCGTTTTGGTTTCGCGTGGGACATGCTTGGCAATGCCAAGCTGGTGATGCGCGGCGGCTTTGGCATCTTCTATGACATTGAGGATGGCGCTCTGAATCTGCAATTCGGCGGCGAAGCCCCATTTGGTTCGGTTGTGAATATCACTCCTTCGGGGTATAGGAAAGTAAAACCCGGCTTCGACACAATTTCTGATCCGTTCAAAAGCTTCGGTTTGTCGAATCCTTTCCCCACAGGCGGCAAGCTTGGATCTACGTTTGGAGTTCCGGCGGTCTCATTCGCATACGTCGTTGACCCGCACTTCCGCACGCCGTATTCGCAGAACGTAAATTATGGTTTCCAGTATCAGATCACCCAGGACACCATGATTGAGGCGGACTACGTAGGCACGTTTTCTCGCAAATCCATCGCCACCCAAGATGTTAATGCTCCCCTGCCCAGCATCATGATGCAACAGCTCGCCAATTCAGGCGGCATCAACGGCGGAGGTTTTACAAACCCTGACTGCGCGCGTCCTTTGGCTGGCTGCGCGAATCCGACCGACCCGAACTCTTCTCCCACCGGAGCTCTTGCGCTGTACACCGATCTGAGCGCTAGTTCTTCCAGTAGCAATCAATTCCAATTGACAGTGGACAAGCGCTTCAGCCTCGGGTTCAATATTCGTGGCGCCTACACGTTATCGAAAACCCTCGATAACCAGTCGGGATTCCGCTACAACAACTCGGTTTTCACGGATCCATTCAACTTCGCCTTCGATCGCGGGCCAGCTAACTTCGACGTCCGTCAGCGACTCGTAATCAGCGGCATTTGGAAACTGCCTCTGGACCGTCCATTCCGAAACGGGAATGCCCTCTTGCGCAAGCTCACGGAAGGATGGGAAGCAAGTGGAATCGCCAGCTTCCAGACGGGCACACCGTTCACCATATATTCCAACTCAAATTCCAGCCAGGAGAATATCTTTTTTGATCGGGCCGACCAGATCGGGCCAAACCATATTTTTGCCGCCAGGTCGTTGCATAGCTTCGATCCTTCAACCGCGAACTGCCTGGGAGGGCCTGTGACCGATGGCCACTTTTATTTCGATCCCACGGCTTACGACTGCAACAATGTTCCAATATTCACCTTTGGCAACTCCCCCAGGAACGCACTGCGTGGTCCCGGGCGCAACAACTTCGATCTGACCATCGGGCGGATATTCAAGTTGACGGAGAGCAAGACCATCGAATTCCGTTCGGAGTTCTTCAATGCTTTCAATCACGCCCAGTTCTTCAACCCAGATCATTTCGGATTCGACAATAATTTCGGCCAAATCACGCAGGCGCGAGACCCGCGCATTATCCAGCTTGCCCTGAAATTCTATTTCTGAAGACTGGGAAGAATACGTTGGCTGGCCTCAGAGAAGTTCTTCGCGCAAACGCGGACGAATCGGGATCAGCTATCCAAACTCTACCCCAAAGGCGAATCGGTCATGCGGAAGCGCGTGCGCACGTGCTCGGAAAGCAGCTCGATGGCACCGCGGTTAGCTACCGGGTCTGCTTGGGCCAGGTACCTCATGGCTTCGACCAATAACCGCTGGCCGTCAACGTAGCGCGGATCGGCTGTCCGCTCGCGCCGCTTGCGCCCAATTTGGGGAGGGATCGGGATGGTGAAAACCTTGGCCATGGCCATGTAATTAACAAGTCAGAGTGTTAGTGCAACCGGAGTCTTAATATTGCCTTCTTCTTTCGTTTTCCAACGAGCCGGCATCACTCTCGAGCTGCATGTTTCGCAGTATAACGTCCCGCACCCGGTTTTTCAGCCTTTATCTTTTGTCCGTCCACAGTATCTTTCCACAGGGGACGGTCCCAGGGTATAGGGCCACTGAGCTAGATCGGTTCGGCAATTGTGATCTCGTCGGGGTCATCCCCAGCCGAACTTTAGCCTTGGTTGCTAGCCCTGCGGTGACACAAACTTTGTCTTGCCGGTGGTCTTCAGCTTGAACGCACCATCTGGAATCTTTTGATTCAATTGGATATCGGAATACTTGGCGAGGCGGTAATCGCCCGACGGTGCGAAGAGCTGTTGCTGGACTGACACACCTCGCGAGGGATCGATCCACAGCCAGATGCGATTGAACGTGGTGAGAACCTTTTGGGATTTCGGCACCAACTCCAGCTTCGCCGTATCAACGCCAGCCACCTTCTCAGCGCTGATGTATTTCACCTCAAAGGACTTCAGCAGGTCCCGCCCGCTGCCGCCGAAACCCAGCACCAAAAAGCTTTCGATGACGGCACGGTCCTTCCCCGTGTTGTACCTGGTGACTTGGTCAATTTTTGGCTGGTAGATCTCGACTTTGCCGTCCGTAAAGAGCACGGACTTTGGGGGGGGGGGATCGTTGATGTCAGCGGCCATTTGAATCTCATTCCCGGCGCGGCGAAAATACACTATCCCTTTCTGTGTGTCGTGCTCGTCCACTACTTTCTGATATTGGTCCCAGACAAAGGCCGCTTGGGTACTGCGGAAGTTCGCCGCAGTCTGATCCATCTGCTTCAGAACGCGTTGCAGTTCGTCAGAGGCTTGCGTCTTCGCAGGTTCCTGCGCCGATGCGGTTGCCAAGAAAAGCAAGGAAAAAACGACAGGGAAACACCAGTTCACCGTGCGGCGCCAATTCAACGATTGTGGGATATTCATTTTTCAGTCCCGGCGTGGACGCCGCTACTCCCGTGCCACCCAAACTTTGTAGCTTAAGACGCGTCCCGAGCCGTCGCGCACTGGTTCAATCCGCGTGATGCTTACTTCACCAGAAATGGGCTCGATGATACGCAGCAACTGGCTGCGAATCGCGCTGTCGTCATGGCTCCCAACTTGGCCTACGACGGCTGCCGCCTCAATCTGGTAAATCAGCCCGCCCTGTCCGTCGGGCACAACGGCTACTCCGGTGCGATGCGGATTATGCTCGACCGGTTTGTCCTTGAAATTGATCACCTTCGGAGAGAGAAAAACAAAGAGCAATATTAGCGTGACCATCACATCATATTGGATGGTGCCCCGCTCGTAGGACCAGAAAAGGTAGTCGCGGATTGTGCGCCAGATCCCAATCATCGGAACGCTGGGAGCGGCCATAACCGTCGCATTTGTTTTTGCCCTCTCCAAGTCTATTTTTTGCTCCCTGTCTTTGCAACGTAGCGCTCACGCAATGCCGATGTGAGTAGCGCCGCCATCTTGCCGAGACGGCTGCGCTACATCTTCCTCGGTGTGAGCCGGTCCGTTCCCATGTACGAGCGCAGAGCCTCCGGAATCAGTACGCTGCCATCGGCCTGCTGGTAGTTCTCGACAATCGCCACCCAGGTGCGGCCCACAGCCAGGCCGCTGCCATTCAGCGTGTGCACGAATTCAGTCTTGTTCTTGCCCTCAGGACGATAGCGGATGTTGGCGCGCCTTGCCTGAAACGATTCGAAGTTCGAGCACGAGGAAATCTCGCGAAACAACTGCTGCCCCGGCAGCCAGACTTCGATGTCAAAAGTTTTCGCCGCCGAGAAACCCATGTCCCCGGTGGATAGCGCGACCACACGATAATGAAGGCCGAGCTTCTGCAGCACTTCCTCGGCGTCGTGAGTAAGCCTGTCCAACTGCTCATAGGAATCTTCCGGTCGTGTGAACTTCACCATTTCGACTTTCTGAAACTGATGCTGCCGGATAATCCCCCGTACATCCTTACCATAAGACCCAGCCTCGCTGCGGAAACACGGCGTGTAGGCGGTGAGCGAGACGGGCAGGCGCGCAGGATCCAGCACTTCGTTGCGATAAAGATTTGTCACCGGAACTTCCGCCGTGGGAATCAGCCATAGATCGTTGTCTCCATGCGGAACCTTGAAAAGATCGGCGGCGAATTTGGGGAGTTGCCCGGTGCCGTACATCGAATCGGAGTTCACCAGATACGGCGGCAGCACCTCGGTATAGCCATGCTCGCGAGTGTGCAGGTCGAGCATGAAGTTGGCCAGGGCCCGCTCCAGGCGCGCGCCCAGGTCCCAATACACCGCAAAGCGCGCGCCGGCAACTTTCGCGGCTCGCTCCAGGTCGAGCACGCCCAGTTGTTCCCCAATTTCCCAGTGCGGCTTGGGAGCAAAGTCGAACTTCAGGGGCGTTCCCCAGCGGCGGATTTCCACGTTTTGGTCCGCGGTCTTGCCGACCGGGACGCTCGGGTGCGGAATGTTGGGGATGCCAACGAGAATCTGCCGCAAGCGGGTTGCGTATTCTTCGGCGGCCTTTCCCAACTCCTCGACCTGCTCGCGCAATTCCTTGGTTTCAGTAATCAACGCGGATGCATCCTGTCCGCTTTTCTTCAATTTCGCGATCTCTTCCGTGGCGCGATTTCTCTGGGCCTTCATGGTCTCCGCGCTGGTGATGGCCTGGCGCCGCTGAGCATCCACCTGGGCGAAGTTTTTCAGAACCTCGGACGGCTTCATGCCGCGCTGGCGCAGCTTTTCCTCGACCAGCGGCAGATTGTCGCGGACAAAAGTCAGATCAAGCATGGGAATTAACTACTGTAGCGGAAAAGTGGGCGGCAATGCACGCTTCGCCGTAGAGACGTAATTAATTACGTCTCTACAACCATGCTTGACTTGAATCGGGTCCACGGAATGTCGGCGGCGCCGGTTGGGGCAAAACTCAAGAACGGCTTTGGAGTCCCACGCGGCACGCGTTACACTACAATCGCGATGACCGCCTCCCCCGCAGCCGCCAGGCGTACTCCTGACCTCGCCGTTAGCTTCGCCGGCATTCAACTCAAAAACCCCGTAATTGCCGCCAGCGGCACTTTTGGCTACGGGATCGAGTTCGAAGACGTAGTCCACCTCGACAAGCTCGGCGGCTTCGTGGTCAAGGGCTTGTCGAAAGAGCCTATGGCGGGGAATCCGCCGCCGCGTCTTTACGAGACAGCAGCGGGAATGCTCAATGCCATCGGATTGCAGAACATTGGCGCGCGAGCCTTCGTTGACGAAAAGCTACTCAAGCTGCGCGAGAAAAAAAATATCGTCGTCATCGCCAATGTGTTTGGCTACACCCGGGAAGATTACGAGCGAACCATTGAAATCCTGAATGAAGGCGAGGGCATCGCCGCCTATGAGTTAAACGTTTCCTGCCCCAACACCGCAGCCGGAGGAATGCAGTTTGGCAGCGATCCCCGTGCGCTGGACGAAGTAGTCGCCACAGCCCGGCATTACACGAAACGGCCGCTAATCGTGAAGCTTTCTCCCAACGTAACCAGCATCGCGCAGATGGCGTATGTGGCGCAGGAGGCTGGCGCCGATGCGGTTTCCCTGGTCAACACCTTCGTGGCCATGGCCATCGATGCCGAAACTCGCAAGCCGCGCATTGCCAACGTGACCGCCGGGCTCTCCGGCCCAGCCATCAAGCCGATCGCGTTGCGCATGGTCTACGACGCCTCCAAAGCGGTGAAGATTCCAGTCATCGGGATCGGCGGAATTTCAACCGCTACCGATATTGTGGAGTTCATGTTAGCCGGCGCGACCGCGGTGCAGATCGGGACTGCCAGCTACTGGGACCCGGTAGCCACGGAGAAAATCGTGGGCGAACTCCAGGATTGGTGCGTAGAGCACCGGGTGGAGCAGTTAAGCAGCCTGACCGGCGGGCTCATCCTCGAGTAGTGAATAGTCGCGTAATTCCGAGATCTGTCATTCCGAGCGAAGCGAGGAATCCCTATTCCGGCCAAAATCTGTATTGCTGATAGGGATGCTTCGCTTGAGCTCAGCATGACAAACTGATTCGCCGGGCTACCACGGCCACACCGCCAGAATCGCGCCCATCGCCAGATAACAAACCAACTGGTACCCGGTGTTGATCAGATACAGTCTCGCCGGCTGCTTGGCAAACAGCACGTTGGTCAACTGCACTGTGGTTACGAAGCCTAGCCACACTGCGAAACCGACTTTCATGCCGTAAAGGGCGGAATTGACGGTGGTGATCGCGATGATCTTGGCGAGGACCAGGGCGGAAACCAGGCTGGCCAGGAAAGACAGCGCATACATTTTGCCCGCGCCTTTTTGCATTTCCGCCAACTTCGCCTTGTCGTCGGGGTCGTATCCCATCAACACCATCCACGGCCGCGCAAACAGCAGCGGCGAGTACCAGAGAAAACCCACAACCATGGTGGCGACAGCTGCTACCAGCACGGACCACAGGTTAATGCCCATCACATTCATGAAATGCCTCCGCGTACAGGGCCGCTATCGTAAAGCCGCAGACGTTCTTTTGGGAAGAGAAATTTGAAGTCCGGGATTCAAGCTAGGGAAAGAATGGTTCGATCATTGTTCGACGATCATTGTTCGACGATCAAGGTTCGATCGGGGCTCGATCAAGGCCAGTCTACCGCCCGTTGCTATACCAGATCGAGCCCGGCGACCTGAAGTTCAAGCCTTCGCCCCACACGGCTTGCGTCCGGCCCTGGTTATCGATGCCGATCCCGAAGTAATCCCCAAAAGGAAAGCTGAAGCCGTTGGAGCGAATGTAGCGGTAGCCCGCGACGTAGCTGGAAATCCTCGCCTCTGCTGACCAGGTGGCGCCGCCGTTGGTGGAACTCCTGTAAAACGTATTCCATCGCGGATGGTGGCGCGTGTCCATCCACGCGATCCGCACATCACCCGCCTCCCCCGCCGCGAGCGCGGGAAAAGCATGCTCCACACTTGAGGACGCAATAGAAACATTCAGCCTTGGAGACCAGGTGTCGCCAGCTGTGGTCGAGGAAGCAAAATAAATTCGCTCGGGGCTCTTATCCGCCGCACCAGAATTCCACAGAGCGTACAAAGTGCCGGCGGCGTCGGAGGTCATGGTGATCTGTGCGCCTAGGTAACCCCACTCGCAGCGGTAGGCGCTGCAATCGGGAGGCGCGCCGGAGGCATCCATCAGCCGGGTAGCCCAACTCTCGCCGCCGTCGGACGACTTGCTGACATACAGATTCTCCCGCCCCTTGGCGCCGTCGTGTCGCGTGTATCCCGCCCATGCCAAATAAACGGAACCCTGCGGATCGACGGTTGCGCCTCCGGCCAGAGACCGCACCAATCTCAACCTCTGACTCACATCGGCGGAGGTGAACGTAATCCCGCCATCGTGCGACGACGCCACCCAGATCTTTCGAGCCCGGTTGAACCCGACGTAAATATCCTGCCCTCGAACCGCAAGCACCGGTTTATCGGCGTCGGTAACTCCACGGTCGGCCACCACAATCGACCAGCTTTGACCGAAGTCCACCGACTTGGCCACCACCATATCGACTCTCTTACTTTGCAGCCACGCCGCATACACCGTCCGGCGGTCAACGGGATCGACCACGATCTGGGGATCGTATTGGCCGGTTCCCGGCGGCGTGATCTCGCGAGGCGGCTGCCAGGTAGCGCCATTGTCGTTGCTGACCACCAGAATCATGGAAGGGAGCGGGCAAGCGCGGCACCCCGGCACCCGCCCATACTGCGGATACAGAATGTAGGTGTGACCGAATCCATCGCTAGCAATGGCAGGCTCCCACTGATCCCCCACGGTGAAGCCGACCCGGGCTTGAGGCGCAAACCCCGCTTTCGCGGCAAATGCCGCCGGAACGATCAGGCAGGCAAGCAAGATCGCGAAAGCAAGCCGGGAACGCGTATGAGTGCCGTGGAAAGCTTGGGTCACAAAACCTCAGGCGGGCTGGGGGGCAAAGCCGCTAATGCAATGTAGCGCGGAAAACCGGGGTCCGTCAACCGGGAAGCCCTGACCGGGCCGTGCCAGTGCCTGCATCCCGCCTCTATAGCCAAGTGTCGAGACTCTGCGTGTCAACGCAAAGCAGAAGTTCCGCTTGACACAACCTGCCAATGAAATCATAATCCCGTCGGGCCATCGGAGGGTCGGCGGTATCGCGCTTGGTGTTGTTTCCAGCCCCTGAAGTTCAGCGCGTTCCCGTCCCGCCTGACTTGGTGATCCAGTCGAGCGAGCGTTACATTCGGAGGAGAAAACCCATGAAGCGGGTGACAATCCGGATCTCTCTGGCGGTGATTCTCGTAGACGCGAATCTAGCTCCGAAACGATGATTGGCGTAGGTGTCGTGTAGTCTTTGTCTTGCCGGCCGGAATTTCTCCAGGAGGTTATCGTGCAGAAACTGTGTGTGCTCTTCATCTGCGCCTCGTTCTTAATCCTTCGTCCGCGCGCCAGTGCATCCGATCCCAGCCACCTGCTGTCGAGTCTGCCTCTAGCGGCGCAAGCCAGCACCTCGGCAGACGGTGGCACGCGTCCTCCGCTGGTTGCGGATCCGTGGGCGCAGATGGCCAAGCTGACAGCCTCACTTGATCAATCAGGACTTTTCTTTGGCACCTCCGTTGCCATCAGCGGCGACACGGTTGTGATCGGGCAGACTGACGCGGGGCAGGCCCTCGTTTTCATCAAGCCGAAGAGCGGGTGGCGAAACATGACTCAGACGGCGACGCTGATCCCTTCCGACGGAAATGGGTGCAACTTCTTCGGAGCTTCAGTCGCGATCAGCGGCGATATGATCGTGGTGGGAGCGTCCCAGGACGCCTGGTGGTGCAGAACGGGGCTGGGAGCGGCGTACGTGTTTGTCAAGCCTGCGGGCGGGTGGAGCGGAACGTTGACGCAGACCGCCAAACTGACGGCCTCCGATGGGGCCACCGGCGATGCACTGGGAGCCTCGATCTCGGTCAGCGGCAATACCGTGGTCTCCGGAGCACCTGGAACCTATCCCTTCGGCGCACCAGGCGGGGCGTATGTGTTCGTCAAACCAGCGAGCGGATGGGTAAACGAGACCCAGACTGCAAAACTCACAGCGTCGGACGGCCTAACCGGTGACCAGTTGGGCTACTCCGTGTCCATTAGCAGCAACACAGTCGTCGCCGGAGCGCCGCTCGCCACCGTTGGCGCTATTCAAGCTCCAGGCGCGATGTACGTGTTCATGAAGCCGGCGGGTGGTTGGGCAAATAGCACCCAGACTGCCAAGCTGAGCGCTTCGGACGGTAGGCCGAACGACTACTTGGGTTACTCGGTTTCCGCCGACGGTAATACCGTGCTCGGTGGCGCCACCTTCGCCACCGGCGGTCCTCACGATAGTGACGGTGCGGCCTACGTTTACGTCGAGCCGCCAAGCGGCTGGGTGAACATGAATGAAACCGCCAAACTGACTGCTCCTAACGATGGGACAGGAGCCCTCGGCTTCTCGGTGGCTCTCGATAACAATATCGCGGTCGCAGGAGCTCCTTACATCAACTACGGGCAAAATTTTGCTGGCGGAGCGGCTTATGTTTTCGTCAAACCCAAGAGCGGCTGGGCGACGGGTTCGAGCAAGACCAAGCTGGTTGGTTCAGACGCGAAGTTCAGCGCCGAGATGGGCTCGTCCATTGCCGTCGACGGCCACACGGTTGTGGCGGGAGCTCCTGCTATTAACCGTGATACGGGTGCGGCATACGTTTTTTGGCAGCCCTGATCAAGATGCAAGAGAACGAAGGGAGACCACCATGCACTCAGACATGAGCAGTTCGGAGACGAACTCCGCGAAGCGGAAGACACCCTGCGAGCTGCCCGAACATCTGCATCGCCGCCTTAACAGCTACGCATTGGCGGCGAGTGCTGCTGGAGTGGCGGTGCTTGCGTGCTCGGTTCCAGCGTACGCTGCCCCGGTGTGCAAGACCCTCCATGTTAGCTTGGTGAACACCGATACCTATGCCTTGAATCCAGCGCATCAACAGGTCCCGCCGTTCAACATTGCTGAGACCTGGAAGGACGTTTCGTCACTGACTACCACTTTTTGGAATCGTGGTTTTTTCATTCCCAATTGGCCGGGAGCGATGGCGCTGCTCGGCGCAAAGAATCTTCCTGCCGATGTACCCTCCGGCGCGAGCATCGGTCCTGGCGGTCGTTTTGGCAAGGGACAATCCTACGGTCTGTTATTCACGTATGGGCCCGGGGGAGGCGGCACCTTGCATCATCACAAGGGTAATTTGCAGCTTCAGCAGATCAACTACATTGGATTCGAGTTTCCCCTGGCCGGAGAAAATCACTATGGCTGGGTGCGGCTGAGAGTAACGTTCAAACTAGGCGGAGACGGCGCAATAGGGACTATGCACATCCACAGCTACGGGCACGAAACTACTCCAAACACGGCCATACACGCGGGCCAGTGTTCGGTGCCAGAGCAAGCAAGCGAGCCCAGCGCCAAGCCTGCCCACTCCGCCAGCCGCAAGCCCATCATGACAAGGAAATTGAAGGTCCCGGATGAGATCGTTAGCATCGAACAACCGAAGCCCGCTGCTTTTACCGCGCCCACTCCCGAACCCGCAACGCTAGGCCTGCTCGCGATAGGATCGCATGGACTGTCCATCTGGCGACGGGAGAAGTGATTTGTGCGCAGCGCAGTAAGACGCCGTCGGTTCGTCGCCTGGCTCAATGGACCTGAGGTTCAACTAGACGCAACCACCCGCATCCTGCCACTTTCCTTAGCTGGCGGCATCCAATAGAATCGCTACACTTTCTAAAATGGAGTCATCCGTATGGCTAAAGCTACTTTCGCCGCAGGCTGTTTTTGGGGAGTCGAAGCTACCTTCCGCCAACTGCCCGGCGTGATTTCGACCCGCGTCGGCTACATCGGCGGTAACTCTCCCAACCCGACCTATAAAGAGGTTTGCACGGACACGACCGGCCACGCCGAGGCAGTGGAAATCGATTACGATCCCACGAAGCTTTCCTACGCCAAGCTGCTCGAAGTCTTCTGGGAGAACCACGATCCCACGCAACTTAACCGGCAAGGGCCGGACTGGGGCAAGCAGTATCGCTCGGCAATCTTCTTTCACACTCCAGAACAGGAAGCCGCCGCCAAGGCTTCGAAAGAGCAACTGGAAAAATCCCGGCGCTTCAGCAAGCCCGTGGTCACCCAAATTGTTCCGGCCGTAACTTTCTTCGAGGCCGAGGATTACCACCAGCAGTACCTCGAAAAGAAGGGCCTCGCGACCTGTCATATCAAGGCTTAGGCGAGGACCAACAAAGACCCACGCGGGGACAGCCGTCCCCTGTCCGGCCGAGCAAAGCTCGGCCTGGGCGGCGGCTAAACTACTGCTCCCTTAACTGGTTCACGTGACGGGCGGCGCGGTCCGAAGAGCAGCATCAAGACGAACCCCACCAGATAGAAGGGCGCCACCTGCGACAGGGTGCAGCCCTGAATCCGCAGCACCAGTCCAAACATCGCCACCGCCTCGCTCAGAGCATAGGTGATTACATAGCCAGACCGCCAGCGCTTCAGGGCTGCCGTGTCTTCGGTCTGAGCCGCCAGCGTTGCTTCGGATCGCAATACAGACAGTCGCCGCACCGCGAAGATCATGCCCACCGTGGTGATCGCGACTAGAGTAAGTGCAAAGTACAGATTGCGGTTCGGCGCCGGAGCCATGCTCTGTCCCACATGCTCCCCAATGAACACGTAGAGCGCAATACTCACCAACAGGGCGATGCGAATCATCTGCACTGTTTTCCGGGCAGGCCCCATAAAGCCATTGTGCCCGGTTTGTGCTGGCTTAAGCTTGGAAATCCTGCATGTATCCGAACTGACAACACAAGCACTCGCACAAACAGTGGATATACGTCGAATCCTGCAAATGATGGCCCAGCGGCTCCGCCGGATGATTCTCCGACGCCGAGTGTAGGTCACCGGCCCCAGCGCACGAATATCAACATGACTAGCATGCCTGCGTTCTGTTTCAAATCTGAAGCTGACCTCGTGCTGCAAGCTATTGGGATGAGATGCAAGAAGCGCGCGACTGCTACGAGCCGGTGCGGTTACGAGCCGGTGATCTTCAAACGCAGTTCTTCGGGAAGCCGTTCGCGGATTTCCGCCGGCAGGCGATCGTGTACATGGCGTGCGCCAATCATGGCGACATCTACCACCGCCATGGGCGCGGGCGTGGCCACCGCCACGATCAGCCAGATCAATGCCGACAGCGCGAAACCCGCCAGCGCCGCAATCTCCAGCCAGAAGGCGTTGCGCGGGCCAAAGTGGCGAATCACTCCGAAAGCCAGCAGGAACACGCCCGCGGAAACCGACGCCAGAGCAATCAACGAAATGTCAATGGTGCGATGCAGACGCTGCCGGCCGCGGCAGTGCTCGCAGGCCGTGAAATGTTCCTCATAGTCGCCACCCATCTCCCGCGCCAGACCGGAAATATCATAGCGCCAGCCGGCCAGGATCTTGCCAACGATGGGATCGACACACTGACTCATACTGATCTGATACTTAATGATCTAAAGCCGGTTTCATAAATGGTTTCGTGGATTTCATAATGGTCCTTGGGAAGGGCACGGCTTCAGGAGCCTGCCCTGAGCGAAGCCGAAGGGTGCCGACCAAGCCTGCGAAAACCTCGGGCTTTAGCCCCTGAGGGAAACGTTCGCACCGTCTCATCATTTGTGAAACCAGCCCGACTCAGAGCCTGATCGGTTGCATCGGCTCGCTTTGCGCGGCCAGCATGACGCGATTGTGCAGCAGCGTCCGGCGGCCGGACAAAGCCTTTTCCGCCTCTCTCAGAGCGCGCTCAGGATGGTTATTCTTCTCCGAGAGATGCGCCAGCACTATATAGGATGCATGTCCATCATAGCCGGTAGCAAAGAATTCCGCGAGCTTCTCGTTCGAGAGATGTCCGGTGGGGCTCCCCACGCGTTGTTTCACCGACCAGGGATAGGGCCCGTTGCGAAGCATCTCCAGATCGTGGTTCGATTCGATTACCAGGACGTCGCAAGCGCGCAAGTTATCTTTCACGTTTGCCAACAGGCGTCCGAGATCGGTGGCAATCGCGATTTTGATGCCTTCCGCGCGGAAGGTGAAGCCCACTGGATCCACGGCATCATGAGGAATGGTGAAGGGCATGACCTCAATGTCACCGATTCTGAAGCCATGGCCGGAGGAAAAGAATTCCAGCCCGGCGAGTTGCGGACGTTCCCCTGCGGCATCCCGCATCGACCTTGACCAAGCCTGATGCGTGGCTCCGGTCATGAACACGGGAATCTTCAGCTTCCTGGCCAGCACCAGCAGGCCGGACACATGGTCGATATGCTCATGGGTGATCAGAATGGCGGAAAGCGCGTGGGGATCGTCTCCCGCAGCCTTCATGCGCTTGAAAGTTTCGCGGCAGGAAATTCCCGCGTCAACGAGAAGCCTGGTGGACGAACTTTGCACAATCGTGCTGTTTCCCCGGCTGCCGCTGGCCAGCACCGAGACCGAAACTCCCATGCGCGCAGCATACTCCCTCGCACGGTGGAAACAGAAGTAACTTCTCGGCTTATCCGGTACTTTTGGGTGGAGGCAGTCAGCAGTCGGCATTCAGCACCAGGATTCGGAGAGTGGCAGCAGGCGTCAGTCTCTAATATTACCCCTGTGGCTTGGATCACTTTCAGGTAAACTCGCGAGGTTGGAGGCCGGATCGCCGTGATGTTTAAAAGATCGGAAGACCTCAAGTTCTACCTCTACATCTCCACGTCGAAAACCAGAATGCTTTTCGAGCAACTGTCCGCAACTACGGGCAGGAAAAAGAGCTTCGAGTGGAACTTCAAACTTCCTTCTGTGTCGGTCAAGCGAAGCACGACCACGGATGAAAAGATAGATCGTGACGAGATGGTGAAGCGAGTTGTCGAGGAACTGGAATCCCGCGATCAGCTCGGGACCCTGAAGGAACCGAAGAGCTTCATACGCGACGTTTTCCCTGTCCGCTGGGGTTTGTATGACGACTGCAACTCGCGCCCAGCAGACGAACCGGCCCTTGTTTACTTCGGGGGGCTACACGACGGCACTCTGCTCGGGATGGGTGGTTCTTCCTGTCACGTCGTCGGTCATGAAGGCGCGACGAGTACGTGGTCACGTTCTTCAACACCCACTCTCACGCGATGGTTGCTCTCGGGATTGCACAACGGTGAGCGTCCCAGGCCCTACATACCTTTCGGCAACTATCCGCGAGAAGAGGAGGATGAGGTCTATGGGGCAATGGCGCTCGCGCTTCATTACCTTCGACCTCCGACGCAACAAGTGGAGTTCGTCGCGAAGACCATCGCGGTAGGCGAGACTAGAGGCGTCGAGTCATACATCGGTGTTGATTCAGTGAAGGCAGTTCTCGCCACACCGCTTTACGTCGCACAGGGTGAGCTGTTCAACGACAACCAGGTCTGGGGATTATCTGAAAAGGACTGGCTTCTCGACAACGGTCGCAAGCCCAGGACAACAAAAATCTCCCGGCTGGACGGTCACGGTCAGCAGAAAAAGGTCGTGAACGAGGGCCGAGAATGAGCGCGGTCTCGGAGCAGCTACGTCACCTGATTAGCTTCGGTTTCAACGCGGAAACCCAGCAGAACTTTGAGTCCTGGCGTCAACGTGTGTTGCCGTTTCTTTCTCAATCCTTCGAGCCACAGGTGTTCCTCGATTTTCAGAACCTATGGATGCAAAACGCCGACGAAGGATGGGAGATCAAGAAAAGCGCGCTCCTCGGGATGCTCGAAGGTCTCCTCGCGAAGACCGTGGATCAAGAGAGTCCGATAGGCTTGTTGAGGTCCGGGATTCTGGACGGAACCCGGCCTCAGCCGCGTTTGTCTTCACCTCAACACACGGTCTCCCTGCTCCAATCGAAGAAGGTCTTCATCGTCCACGGACACGACGAGGCAGCGAAGGAATCAGTCGCGCGTTTCCTGGAGCGGCTGAAACTGGAGCCGATCATCCTTCACGAACAACCAAACTCCGGTAGAACATTGATCGAGAAGTTCGAGGTGTACTCGGATGTCGGCTTCGCTGTGGTGTTGCTGACTCCAGATGATGTCGGCGCTCCCGCAAGCGAGGCGAACAATCCCGCGTCGATGAAACGTCGCGCGAGGCAGAACGTGATCCTCGAACTCGGCTACTTCATCGGTCGCTTGTCGCGGCGTCGAGTGTGCGCGCTCTACAAACAAGGTGTCGAGATACCATCCGATTATGAGGGCGTCGTCTATGTCGAGCTTGACCCGGCTGGCGCGTGGCACGTGAAACTCGCCCAGGAGTTGTCAGAAGCCGGAGTTCCGATCAGTCTCGAAGCACTCTTCAAGAAGAGTTAAGAGCCGGTGAATCAGCCAACGTCGCATTGAGTGATAAGGGACGACGAAACCCGGGGGACAGACGGGACGTTTCCTAATCTTTCCGCAACTCTTGGCTCAAAGCAGGCTTATGCTGGCTGCTGTCGGCAATGGGAGTCTTCGGTCTGTCCTAATACTTATAAAACCCCCGCCCACTCTTTCTCCCCAGCCAGCCCGCATCGACCATCTTGATCAGCAGCGGGCATGGCCGGTACTTGGGATCGCCCAGGCCGTCGTGCAGCACGCGCATGATGTCGAGGCAGACGTCGAGGCCGATGAAATCCGCCAGGGTCAGCGGGCCCATGGGATGCGCCATGCCCAGCTTGAAGACTTCGTCCACCGCCTCCGGCGTGGCTACGCCTTCCATCACCGCGTACATGGCTTCGTTCAGCAGCGGCATCAGCACCCGGTTCGAGACAAAGCCGGGGGCGTCGTTCACTTCGACCGGCGTCTTCCCGAGTTTCACCGCCAGCTCGCGCACCGTCTGGAAAGTTTCATTCGAGGTGGCCAGGCCGCGAATAACTTCCACCAGTTTCATGACGGGCACGGGATTGAAGAAGTGCATTCCGATGACTTTGCCGGGCCGTTTGGTCAGGGCTGCCAGCTTGGTGATGGAAATCGACGATGTGTTCGAGGCGAGAACGATTTCGGGGCGGCAAAGCTGATCGAGATCGCGAAAGATTTCTGCTTTGATGTCGAACTTCTCGGTGGCCGCTTCCACCACGAAATCGCAAGCGGCAAGCTTGGCGCGGCCCACGGCGGACTCGATGCGCTTGAGCGTGGCAGCCTTGTCTTCGGCGGTGATTTTGTTCTTGGCCACTTCGCGGTCGAGGTTCTTGCCGATCATCTCCATCCCTCGATCGAGGAAACGCTGCTCCACGTCGCACAAAACCACACCGTAGCCGCTGCGGGCAAGGACATGCGCAATGCCATTGCCCATCGTCCCGGCGCCAACAACTCCCACCCGCTGAATGTTCATAAAAGCTTTCTCCCACAAGCAACAGGAAAACCTCAGAGTCTAACATCTTGGGAAGAGCCCGATGGAGACGGGCGTCCCCGCCCGTCCAGCCGCAATCGCGCCACCCCGGTTACCTCCCAAAACGGGAATGCCCACTCGACTCGCTCACTTCTTCGCTTGACTTTTGTCCAGCCATGCAAGCTAATTGTAACGATTATGACTTAGCTGCTTGGCAATAGAATAGGCCCTAAGTCCTTTGCCCGGAATATTTTGCGTATAAGTCCTTTAAACTCAAAGATTTTGGTGGTGGTCTGGCCCTAACCCCATGATTCCAAAAGATCAGGGGGAGGGGGGTAGACCCAAGGTTCCTGAAAGGTAAATAGCCCTCCGGCAGCGCTCATCGGCCGCCCCGGTTGGGGCTTGGACGGGCGAGACGCCCGTCCTCCATTGATCTTTTAATCTTTGAGGTTGCACGCTGGGTTTGAGGCAACAGCGTTTATTCGCGGTCCAGGCTCTCGTCGATTGCGACTTTGCCGTTCTTCTCGACCGTGATGACGCGATGAATGCTCTTGAATCCCGACATGGTAATGTCGAGCACGTAGTTGCCCGGATCCAAGTAGAACTCTACCGGCGAGTTCTTTTCGACAATGCGGTTGTTGATGGCAATCTGTGCTCCCTTGGGCTGCGTCTTGATGTTGACCGCACCCATACCGGCGGTGTCGCTGCTGCCAAAGAGCTTCTTGAACTTGCCGCCAATCTTGACGTTGTCGGCGTTGGCTAACGGCCGCAAGCTGGGCGATAAGCGGAAGGTTTGCCCAATCTGCAGATTGGCGGTGGTGGTTTCGTCCAGGTAGCCCTGCTTCTTGAATATGAAGCTGTGGTTGCCGGGCTTGTCCACGGAAATCTGGGCGGGAGTGACTCGTCCGGTGTCTTTGCCATCCATCCAAACTGCCACACCCGCGGGATCGCTGGTCACCGCGACCGTGCCCGTGAGCGGCGCGAGTTGCACGCTGATAAATGACTTGCTGCCCGAGCCCACGTCAATGTTGCGGGTTTCAGACGCATAACCGGGCTTGCTGATGGTCAGCGTATGCTGGCCCGGATTGAGTCCGGCGAGATTAAGCGGCGTGACCCAGCCGGAGTTGTTCTGTCCATCGATTTGGATCTGAGCGCCCGCCGGAGTTGAACTGACGCTCAACTGTCCGGGAATAATGGCGGGAGCCGCAGGACGGGGCTTTGCTTTCTTCTTGTTGTACTTGGGCTGCACCGAGACCGCGCGCGTCTCCGCGGTGACTTGCTCCGGGGCCACTTGCGCGGGAGTTGGCGTGGCGGCTGGCGACTGGGCGGCCGATGGGGTCGCGCTCCCCTTCGGCTGGGCCGACGCACTGGCAGGTTGATTTGGCGTGGCATCCTCGTCCGCGTTCTCGGAGTGGATGTGCCATGCGATCGCGGCCACAATCAGCACAATGATCCCGATGGCGCCCGCGATCGAGACCATGAAAAGTTTTGGTGGCGTCTTCCTGATTTCCGCGACGGCTTTTTTCGCCACCTCGCTCGGCTGCACCTTCGGTTTTTCCGGCGGAGCCGTCTTGAATACGGCGGCATGCACCGCACCGTGCGGCGTGGGCTCATACGCGGGCGGCGGAGGAGGAGCGATGTAAACCTCTTTAAGAGGCGGCAATTCATCGATCTCGGAGAAGCTGCGGCTCGCACTCGCGCTGCCTTGCCTGCCTTCGGCCATCATGGGATCGACGTGGATTTTCGGGGCCTCCACTTCGGGCTCAACCATCGCAGCCGAGGTTGCAGATGGACCGGAAAACGATTCGACGGAAAACGTCTCAATGGAGCCTTCAGAACTGTTGGCTCTAGAACTATTGATGACGGGTGCGGCCACGTCCAGGTTTGGCGTGATCAGTCCGGCGTTTGCCGAGTTCGCGTTGCTTCCGCTCCATCCCGCAGCGGCAGCCTTGGCCGCTGGGGGTTCGGTCACTGCAGCGCTGCGAGCTTGAGGCGGAGTTGATGCGGGTGGCGACACCTTGGCGGGTGCGGCCGGTTTGACCCCAGGCTTCGACTGCGACGTCGCTGCTGGCGCCGCCTTCACCGGTGGCGCGCTGACGGCCGGCGCAGCCTTCGGCGGAGCCGGAGCCTTCTGGGCGGGCTGCCCTGGTTTTGCCGTAGCGGCGGCCTTGGAGGCACTTTCCTTGCACCTCTCCAGATCGTTCACCAGATCCTGCCCCGACTGGTATCGTTCTTCGGGCGCCTTGGACAATGCCTTCATGATGACCTGGCTGAGCGCGGGATGGAGCTTGGGGTTGATCTGGTCGGGCGCGATCGGCGTCATCTCCGAGATCGAATGTCTTACCTGGTCCGCATTGTCACCGTCAAAAGCCTTGCGCTCGGTGACCATCTCGTAAAAAATTGCGCCCAGGCTGAATATGTTGGACGACGCACTCAGGGGATCTCCGCGCAGTTGTTCCGGCGACATGTAGTGCAGAACGCCGGGAGGCTTGCCAGCGGCCTGGGCGGCGAAAGCGCTCATAGTGGAAATTCCGAATCCCAGAATCTTTACCGTGCCGTCCCATGACACCATGATCTTGGCGGGTTCGAGCGTGTAGTGCGCCAGGTCCTTGGCGTGGGCGTGGTCAAGGCCCTGGCAGGTTTGGCGGGCTATATCCTGCAGATCCCAGATAGAGAACCCCTCTTTGCGGGCCAGCATGGTGGCTACGCTGTTGCCCTGCACATACTCCAAGGAGGCGCAGAAAATGCCATCGACTTCCTCGGCGCCGTAGAGCAAGGCGATGTTGTGGCTATTGAGAACCTTGCTGGCTTCCGCCTCTTCGAGAAGGTTTTTCACCAGCGTGGTTGCCTGCTCGCCCAGCGGTTCCAGCTTGACGGTTTTCAGCGCCACCGTCTGTCCGCTCTCCGGATCGGTGGCCTTGTAGACGGAAGTTATATCCGAGTGCGCGATTTCGCTGAGTATTTCGAAGCGCCCGATTTTGTTCGACATTATCTTTCAAGCCTCGTGGAGGCAAAGACGACATTCCCTTGGCGGGGAAGACCGCGGGGACGTCCGCTGGGGAAGGACGTGATCAGGATAGTCCGGGAGTAGGGCTAAAGTGGAGTTACGAAAGTGTTCGTAAATTCGATTGCGGGGCGGCTCGGAGAAACTTTGGTACCGTAAAGGTCGCCATTACAGTTGAAGGCAGGCCGTCCCTCCAAAGACCCAGAGTTGGGCCGTAACCTTTTGCGACTGCAACGGTCATAGTTTAGGAGTGATGTTAGGAGTGATCTCATGAATCGCGAATTCTGTCATTCCGAGCGGAGCGAGGAATCCCTATTCCCACGACGAACTGTGGTGGCGATAGAGATGCTTCGCTTCGCGCAGCATGACAGTCCAATTTATGAGACAGGTCGCAAGTAGAACTATTAAGCAAGCCGTGGCCCGGATGACATTTGTCATTCAATGCCGGTGACGATCTCCACTGGTATGTGGAATCTCAGTCAGCGACCATGGGATTGGGAAGGCACGCGGTTGTCCGGGTCCGCACCCATCGGCTATGCTTAACGGTATTTGTTGGGCCTTCTTAGGCAGGCCAGGTTTTCTCTCGGAGTTCGATCATGACCTTAACCCGTTTCGTTAGCAAGAACGCGTTCCGCAACAAGCGCCGCAGCATCTTGACGGTCTTGAGCATCGCCTTCTCTCTGTTGCTGCTGACCCTTATGATGACTTTGTGGCGCAGCTTCTATATGGATGATGGCAGCGCTGAATCTGTCCGACGGCTGATCACGCGTCACAAGGTTTCGCTGACCTTTAACCTGCCGAGCTACTACCGGGAGAAGATTCGTGCCGTTCCGGGTGTGGTGGCGGTAGTGCCGACGACGTGGTTTGGGGGGCTTTATAAGGACGACAAGCCGGAGAACTTTTTTTCCAACTTCGGCACCGACCCTGAGGAGTTTTTCAAGGTCTACCGCGACGTAACCATCTCGCCCAAGGAGGTGGAAGACTGGCAGCACGACCGCCAGGGAGCGATCGTCGACGATACGCTAGCCAAGAAGTACGGCTGGAAGCTGGGGGACCGCATTGTTTTGAAGGGCACCATTTATGCGGTGAATGTCGAACTCAACGTCCGCGGCATCTTCCACTCTGTTCCAGATGACCAGTCTGTCTATTTCAATGCGAAATATGTGGAAGAGGCGGTGCCGTGGTTCAAAGGGACGACCGGCTTTTTCGGCATTCTGGCCGATTCTCCTCAGGATGTGAGCAAGGTGGCAGCCGCGGTGGATGAGATGTTTCAAAACTCGCCGCAACGCACCAAGACCGAGAGCGAAAAGGCCTTCGGCCTCGAATTCGTTGCCATGCTGGGCAACGTGAAGGCCTTCATCCTGAGCATATGTTCGGCGGTGGTGTTTGCCACGCTGCTGGTTTCCGCCAACACCATGGCCATGTCGATACGCGAGCGGACGCGCGAGGTGGCCGTGCTCAAGACTTTAGGCTTCACCCGGCAAACGGTGCTCGGCTTGTTTGTAGGCGAGGCAATGGCCCTTTCTTTGGTAGGAGGAATTCTCGGCGCCCTCGGCGCCTATGGACTGGTCGCGGCCTTCCTTCACTCGGGTCAGGGAGGCGGGTTCTTTGTCATATTGCCAGTCTCGCCCGCCACCGTACTCTTGGCGATGATGGTCGCGGGAATGGTCGGCCTGCTGAGCGCGGCGGTTCCTTCTTACCACGCGTCGCAGGTGAATATTGTGGATGGCCTCCGCCACATCGGCTGAGCGCAGCCGACGGGGGTTGTCTGACTGGGTATTTATGACGAAGGTGAGTTTTGTCGTGAGAAACGCGTTTCGCAGCAAGCGCCGCAGCGTCTTGACGGTGTTGAGCATCGGTTTTTCTCTGTTGCTGCTCACGCTCATGATGACCATCTGGCGTAGTTTTTATATCGACAAAGGCGCGCCGGATTCTGCCAAGCGGGTAATCACCCGCCATCGCGTTTCTCTGACGTTCTTGCTACCCACGTATTACCGCGACAAGATCCGCAGCCTGCCCGGAGTAGTCGCGGTTGTGCCCATGACCTACTTCGGAGGCAAGTACAAGGACGACCGGCCAGAGAATTCTTTTGCTCAGTTTGCCACCGACCCCAGCGAGTACCTCAAAGTGGCATCGGATAAAGTGGTCCCGGCGGATCAGGTATTGGCCTGGCAGCGTGATCGAGCGGGTGCCCTGGTGGATGTCGAGTTGGCCAGGAAGTTCGGCTGGAAGATAGGAGACCGAATTACTCTGCAGGGAACGTTCTTCCCGGCGAACCCGGAACTCATGATCCGCGCGATCTTCGCCATGGACCCTCCTCCTCGGACTATCTATTTCCACGCCGCCTACCTCGACGAAGCGATCCCATGGTTCAAGGGACAGGCAGGTTTTTTCGATACGCGAGTTGCCTCCGCGGACGATATATCGGAAGTCACGGCGGCGATTGACGACATGTTTCGGAATTCGCCTGCGCCCACCAAGACGGAGAGCGAACACGCTTTCAAGCTTTCGTTCGTGGCCATGCTGGGCAATGTCAAGGCGTTCATTCTCAGCATCTGCGCTGCGGTGGTGTTTGCGATTCTTCTGGTTTCGGCCAACACCATGGCCATGTCGATTCGCGGGCGAACCCGTGAAGTGGCCGTGCTGAAAACTCTGGGATTCACTGCCCGCAATGTGCTCTCCTTGTTTGTTGGGGAGGCAGTTGCTTTGTCGCTAGCTGGAGGAGCGCTGGGAATTCTGGCGGCGGCCGGACTGATTCACATTTTTGCCCATTCTCCGGTGGGCATTGGAATCTCAAACGGCTTGACAGTCACGATCCCGACTATGGCTGTGGCTCTTGTGGTCGCCGCGTCGGTGGGATTCTTCAGCGCCTGCTTGCCAGCCTACAACGCTTCGCGCATGAATATTGTGGAAGGACTGCGCCACATCGGCTAGCTGACGGTTTAAAACTATGGCCATACCGATTCGCTACAACATCCGGAATCTGAAACTGCGGAAAGGTCTGACCATCATGACCTCGCTGGGCATTGCGCTCACGGTCACGACCGCGATCTTTCTGATGGCCCTGCTCGCGGGACTGCAACGCGCTTTTGTCACCAGCGGAGATGCGCAGAATGTGCTGGTATTGCGCAAAGGTTCGGTGGCCGAACTCTCCGGCGGCTTTGACGCCTCCCTGTTCCCGACGCTCAGGACTCTGCCCGGTATTGCGAAAGACAGTCATGGCGAACCCATGACTTCTGGCGAATGGGTGGTGGTCATCGTGCTGCCTCGCAAAGACGGCACCGGAGAAGTGAACGTCACGGTGCGGGGCATGATGCCGGATGGGCTTGAGCTTCGTCCCAAGGTGAAGATCGTCCAGGGGCGTTGGTTCAACCAAGGCCAGCGCGAAGTGGTAGTCAGCGAGTCCATCCAAAAGCGATTTGCCCATGCCAATATCGGCGATACCGTGCAATTCGGCAAGGGTCCGTGGACCGTGGTGGGTGTGTTTGATGCGGGCGGTTCAGCCTATGAGTCGGAAATCTGGGGCGATGTAAACCAGATGGCCTCTGACTTCGACCGTCAGGGTGGGTTTGCATCTGCCTACCTGCGGGCTACCGATCCCGTCTCCGCCGACGCGCTCAAGCACCGGGTGAGCGATGACCAGCGCCTCAAGCTCGAAGGCATGCTGGAGACCGAATATTATGCCAAGCAGACCAGTTCCGGCGCTCCCATCAAATATATTGGCTGGGTAGTGGCGATCATCATGGCGATCGGATCGAGCTTTGCCGCCATGAACACGATGTATGCGGCAGTAGCCTACCGTTCGCGCGAGATTGCGACCTTGCGCGTGATCGGTTTTTCGCGTCCCAGTATTCTGACTTCTTTCGTATTCGAATCAGTGCTGTTGTCGCTGCTCGGTGCGGCGCTTGGCATTGTCCTCATGCTGCCGTTCAACGGCATGACCACAGGAACCTCGAACGCCGTGACCTTCAGCGAAATAGTATTCAGCTTGCGCATGACACCCGTGGTTGTAGGGGTCGCGATTGGGTTCGCCGTGATCATGGGCCTGTTTGGTGGGATGGCGCCGGCCTGGCACGCGGCTCGCAGAGACATCCTCGGAGCGTTGCGTGATTAATTGGGAACGCGTGGGGACAGCCGCCCTCGGCTGTCCGGCCGAGCCCAGCTCGGCTTGATGGGAATTCGACATATGCCGATTGACGCCAAACACGAAGACTTGCAAAGCCTGCGCATAGACCGGTCGGCGCACGCAGGCGAGCCGCCCACTTGGGCCCGCCGTTACATCGTTGGCGGGATCACGCTGGTGGCCTTGCTGAGTGTGGTGGCCCTGGCATATCGCCTGCTGTCGCCCGACGTTCCTGAAGTGCAAGTAGCCCGCGCCGCCGCAGAGAGCAGCGACGTGGGCGGAATCGTTCTTTCCGCCACTGGCTACATCGTCGCCCATCACAAGATCAACGTGAACACCAAGGTCACGGGTCGGGTGGCGTGGATCGGGGTGGAAAAGGGCGACAAAGTGAAAGAAGGCCAGGTGCTGGTCCGCCTGGAAGACGACGAATTCCGCGCCCAGCATGAACAGGCCAAGGGGTCCGCCGATAATGCCCGGGCCTATCTCCAGGAGCTTCAAAATGGCTCCCGCCCGGAGGAGGTCCAGCAGGCCCAGCACAATCTCGACGAAGCCCGCGCTACGCTGGTGAACGACAAGCTCACGCTCGATCGCACGCGCGAGTTGGCGGCGCAGGGCGTTGTCTCCAAGCAAAACCTCGACGACGCTACGGCCAAGTTCGATGCCGACCAGCAGCGGGTGAATTCTCTGGAGAAAGCCTTCCAGTTGGCAAAGATCGGGCCACGTCAGGAGGAGATTGCCCGCGCTAAGGGTGCTCAACTGCAAGCGGAAGGTCAGGAGGCCTACGCCAAGTCGCAGCTTGATGCCACAGTGATCCGCGCGCCCGTCACCGGCACCATTCTGGAGCGCACGGCAGAGAAGGGCGAACTGATCACTTCGGGATTTGCCAGCTCCGCGGAAGGTGGTCCGCAGGGATCAGTCGTGGCTCTCGCCGACCTCAAAGACATTCAGGTCGAACTCGACATCGCGCAGGACGATTTTTCCAAGCTGGGCCCGAACCAAAAAGGTGTCGTCAGCGTGGATGCCTATCCTGACCGCAAGTATGAAGGAGTGATTGCCCAGATTTCGCCCGAGGCCAACCGGCAAAAGGCCACGGTGCAGGTGAAAGTACAGATCCTGAATCCGGACGAATACCTGCGGCCGGAGATGAACGCCACGGTGAAGTTCCTGGCAGACGAAAAGAAGAACACGAGTTCAGAGCCATCAGGAGTTTTTGTGCCGACCACGGCGGTCCGCGACGACGACGGCAAGAAAGTTGTCTTGATCGCGTTCAACGGGAAGGTGCTGAAGCGCGCGGTTCAAATCACCTCGCAACGCAGCGGCGGCTTGATGGTAAAAGGCCTGGTGGGAGGCGAGAACGTAATTACCGCGGGTCCACAGAATTTGAAAGACGGCGACAAAATCAAGATTAAGGGACAATCATGAGCACTGCTATCTTATCGAATACCGCTACGCAAACTAGAGTTGTCCAGGTCCGCAACGTCAGCAAAGTGTTTAAGCGCGACGCGTTCGAGGTGAAGGCGCTTGACGATGTCTCCATCGAGATCGCGGCGGGAGAATTCATGGCTCTCATGGGCCCATCCGGCTCGGGCAAGACGACGCTGCTGAATATGATCGCGGCCATCGACCGGCCCACGTCGGGAGAGCTGCTGGTGCTGGGCGAAAACGTCTTCCGCTTCAGCGATTCTCAGTCCGCCCACTGGCGGAACGTGCATATCGGGTACGTGTTCCAGACGTTCAACCTGATTCCCGTGCTCACTGCGTTCGAGAATGTCGAGTTGCCCCTTTTGCTGACGAAGCTGAACGCCCAGCAGCGGCGCGATCACGTGATGACCGCTCTGAAACTTGTTGGATTAGAGGAACGCGTGAGCCATCTTCCGAAACAGCTTTCGGGCGGGCAGGAACAAAGGGTGGCGATTGCGCGGGCGATCGTCAGCGACCCTACCTTGCTGCTTGCCGATGAGCCTACAGGCGACCTCGACAGCCATTCCGCCACCGAGGTGCTGGAAATCCTGAAGCGTTTAAACGAGGACTTTCACAAAACGGTCGTGATGGTGACGCACGATCCGCACGCCGCTTCTTACGCGCACCTGACCCGGCATCTGGAAAAAGGAATGCTGCTGCCAGCGTAGCCGGCAGACCTGTGACTGTAGAGACGTTGCTTTGCAACGTCTGTCTTGCGACAGTGTGAGACGCAGCAAGCTGCGTCTCTACAGTTGAGAAAGCGGCGCGCTTGCAGCACTAGCCCGCTCTACGGGAGCCGGATCGGATACCCACTGCCACGCCCGCCGGCCGTTCTCGCGAACCAAGCTTAGCGCTTCGCCGTATTCCACCAGCCGGTTGAGCACCGTAGTCACCGAAGCCAGCGGATCTTTGTGCCGAAGCAATACGGCTGGAAGACGCTGCTGAATTTGCTCACAGACTTCCCGCACCGCCAGGGGCCGCCCGGCTTCCATCAAAACCATGCGGCATGCTTTCGTGAAACCCGGCTGGCGTCCCCCGGTCTTGCGGTCGACCAACTCCAACAAGTCATCCCCCAGGATGTCGTCGCCGAACAAATTCGCCAGCCCCGAGATCGTCTGCTTCAGCGTTCCAATGCGTTTCATGATTTCAGCCCGCTGACGCATCAGGTGCCGAAGTTCTTCATGGGCTGTCTTGACCACTTCCTGGACATGAGAATCTTCGTTGCGCAGAAGGGTTCCATTGCCCGTCCCGTTGCTGCCATTCGCTCCGTACTGCATTGCCCCACCTCCGAACTTCCCTGACCAGTGTTCGTGCCGATTTCCGTCTAGCCCTGCACACCACTCCTGCGCCTAGATACGTAAAGGTGCGCTCGCTCGTTCCATCGAAACAAATCTGCTCGCGCGAGTCGTGCATTAGTGTTCGCTTCCGGGACGAGATCGGACTTCGTCCACACCGAAACTGATTGCTTAGTTGGACGTCAAGACTCAGGAAAGGTGAGACAATTTACAAGAATGTGACAAGAAGGCCGAAGCCGCGGACCAATACCGCTTCAGCGAGGACGAAGGATGCGCGCAAATTGCGGAATCATGTCCGCAAATGAACACTCGGACGAGTCCGATGATTTCGAACCCGCAATATTTCATAAAAGCCTCAGCACTTAGCACTTGGCATTTAGCACTTAGCCTTTAGGTGTTTGCCCACGACCCTCGGCCGCATCATGGCCAAATGCCAAGTGTTGCAACTGCGCTAATAAGTCAGCGGGCGGAATTTCTGCGGGCATCCAGACTCAGGGAGCCCGCTCCAAAGTGTGAAATGAGCAGCGCGCCTCCAAGCATGGTCATGTTCTTCAGAAACATCGCCATTTGCATCTGGGCCATCATGGGATCTTTCGCTGCCCAGAAGTTGTGCATCATGAGCGTTACCGGGACCAGGAAGAGCACCAGCAGCCATGCGCCGATTTTGGCTCTGAATCCGAGCAGGATGCTCAGTCCTCCCGCCAGTGCGAGAACTCCAGACGCCGGAACCAGCAGCCCAGCCATGGGCACACCGGATTGTGCGGCGTAAGCGACCTCCTGCTGAGAAAAGTGGAGGAACCCCGACATGATGAAAATAGCGGAGAACAAGATTCGTCCTGTAAGTGTGATGAAGGAACCCACAGATGCCCGTTCATTCCAATCCGTGGTGTTCAATGCCTTGGCAGTTTGCGACCTTTGCGCTGAAGTTGAAATTGAGTTACTGGCCATACCCGACCTCCTTATGGGATTTTTGGAGCGAACCCCTCTCCATTCTGAAAGAGATGTTGCGCAGCTGTCTTTGGTTACTTTAAATAACTACTTGTTTTTGTAGATTAGGAACTTTAAAGTAACTAAGTTGAGGTTACAAACGTGCGCCGCTATGCCCAATCGCCTACGCCCTGCCCCATGGCTGGATTACTCGAAGTGCTCACCCGCCCTTGGACCATGCACATTCTGTGGGCTTTATCTACAAATGGACCTACCCGGTTCGGGGCTCTTCGCCGCCAGATCGAGGGCATCTCGTCGCGCGTCTTGACGGAGCGGTTGCGGCTTCTGGAGCAGAAGGGATTCATTTATCGCGACTACGAACCAACCATCCCCCCCTCCGTGACCTATGGCATTACGAAGCGCATGAAGGACATTCAGAAGGTGCTGGGTGAATTGGACCACCTGGCGCGAAAATGGCAGCACGAGGACACGCCTGCACTGCGCAGCAACAGCGGGGATCAAGGCGAGGGAGAAGCGGCCTCTTCAAGCTGAGTCGCCGTCTTCAACGTGTTCTTCCTTGACAAAAATAACATACCTGTTAGAGTGCGGCCAATTGCTTCACCGAAGCAATATTTGATGAGGGGACCCAGGTATGAAGAATGTTTATGAGGTTTTGAGGCAGAAGGAACTCGAACTGGCGCGGCTGGAGAAGGAAGTCGAGGCGCTGCGAGTGGCCGCTCCCTTGTTGTCCGACGACAAGGACTCGATGCTGGAAGCCAGCAGCAATAAACCGACATTAGCCACTCCCACAACGGCACAGCAGCCTATCCGCATCCCGCAGGCTGCGGTCAATGCCAGCCCGCAACCGGCGCGCGCGGCGGGATGGGAAGACACGGCCAAGCGCTGGCCATAACGACGGGTAAAGCGCAGCACTCTCCGCCCGCCAACTTCGGTGCGCCTTGGGAAGCTGTTTCTTGATCGGCCCATAGCTCCGCTCTGGGCCATCCCGCCTTGTGCCGGGCCTAACCTGAAGATTACTCAGGAGTTCATCCTGGGGAAATCTCCCCGCAAAGCGATGCTATACTCCACCAAACACCTCTGGCCGAATCATTCTCTTTAATTGCGCCTTCCGCCGACGAGGACGAGGCCGGGGTGATATGTGCTCATGCACGTATGAGGATAAGCGATGAGTGCCGCAGCAACGCAGGCACCGGTTCGCGGGGTTACAAACACTCGCCGCGTTCCTCGTTTTCCCCTGGCCGTTCCAGCCGATGTGACCGTGTTGCGGTCTGGAATTCCCTACTCGATTCCAGGACGCTCGGTCAGCATTGGTGAGCGCGGCCTCGGCGTGGTGCTGGCCGGCGAGCTTCATCCCGGCGATTCCGTGGGCCTGGAGTTCCACCTGCCGGACACGAGTAGGCGGCTGCGCCTAAAAGCGGTGGTGCGCTATCAGGCACTCCTGCACTGCGGCCTTGAGTTTCTGAATTTGACCTCGGAACAACAGGCGCTGATCGAACGCTGGTCGCGAAGGAAGTCCCCCACAAGTCCAAAAGCTGTGTCGCCGGTTGCGAGCGCCCAATCTGTCGCTCCGCTCATAGTCACCACAACCGTTCCGTTAGTCGACGCCCCTGCCCGGAAAAGTCACAGTCCAATATTCCGGCCTGCCCTGGGGATAGTGCTTGCCGGAATGCTGCTACTTGGCGGATTGGGCTGGTGGCATTGGTACCGGGCATGGGGCGAACTGGAATCGCAGATACCAGGGAGCAAGCCGCTCTTGCAACAACCGCCCGCCACGGTACCCGCCGAAGTAATGGAAGGACTGGTAACCCACAAGGTCGAGCCGATTTATCCGGAGGCTGCCAGACAGACGAACTTACAAGGAGTCGTCGTCCTCGCCGCGGTCATCGGACCGGATGGAACCGTGGTCGACGTACGTCCCATCAGTGGCCCGGATGAACTCACACCTGCGGCCGTCGATGCGGTGAAATGGTGGCGCTTCCAACCTTACTTGGTAAATGGCCAAGCCGTGCAAGTGAAGACTACGCTGGCGGTGGATTTCCGCGGAAATTGACGCCTGCTCTTCACCTCACTTGGACGTTGTCCGCTGCTTGCGAAAAGCGTGCAGAATCAAGCCACCGCTGATCGCGAAACTGCCAACCGCTCCCAGGGCCATCACCTGGGCCATTTGCGAACTCAAACCGAGGAGATCAGAGAGCAGCGCAGTCAGTGCGAACAAAACTCCGACCATGTTCAGCCACACCGGCGCGTGTACGGGATTGCTGTGCTCGCGATTGTAGTAGCGGAGTTGCAGCAGCACCGCGGCCAGTCCGATCGCAGCCACAACCACCACCGCAAGCGGACTGACAAAGGCGCTACGCCTGGTGTACATCACAACCACACCAAGCCCGCAGCAAAGCAGCCCAGAGGCAATCACAGTCCAGCGGCGGGAATTGGGTCGGCTCTCGGGCACGAAGATTGCTTCCCCGCATTTATACAGCGGTTTGACGCCGGTTTCAAACCGCCCGCAACCCTCTGCCATCGGTAACTCCGGGTTTCTTCCCGGCCCGGAGTTGGTGGACGAGCACGAAACACTGGACTGAAGATTCGGGCTCAGTCGGCGGAAGGAAAGCACCACGGCGTACTCTTTTTCCAGCGTAGTTACAAAGGCGTTGCGTCACTGCGCGGTTGGGCGATGATAACTGAGCGTAATGAAATGAACGTCACCGGTTTGCTGGTATCTCTCCAGTCCCCAAGGCATGGGAGCGAGACTACTTCTTTCTCCTCACTTCCGCTATGATGGGCGAACCGCCCCGCCCTTCGCAAGAACCCCGAACGTGAAGGGCACCCTCAAGATCACGTTCCGCGAGTATGCCGGTCACGGAAAGGCCGGGCCAGCCCCCCAAGCGGGAGGTTGCCTATTTTCAAATTTGGAAGACTGCTGCATAATGCTCGTCGCGGAAGTCTGTTTAGATTTCGACAATCGAGGTGAGTGAGCCATGCGAGTGTGTCTCGTCCTGTTTCTCTTGCTTGTAACTGATGCCGGGACGTTGCCGGCGCAGACTGCCCGTATTGAGAGGTCGCAAGAATATGGGTTTAACCTGGCTTGGTTTAACCTGGCTCAGGCGAGTTCGCTCCCGGAATCCGCTACCCCACAAAAGAAAACAGTAGAAGATCAACCTCAACCCTCTACCAGCACACAATCGCCGGTGCCTCCAGAGGATCCGGTCATTACGCTTCACGGAGTCTGCAGCAGTTCCGCGGGCGCGACTCAGGAGAAAGACGAGTCTTGCAAGACGGTGGTTTCGCGGCGTGAGTTTGAATTTCTGGCGAACTCCATCAATTTAGGAGGAAAGCCGATCTCCATGGGGGCTCGCCAAAATCTCGCAAAAACTTACGCACAGTATCTTGTGTATGAGCAGCCCGCCAAGAAGGCCGGATTGGAAAATACCGAACAATATGCGGAAATCATGCGGTGGCTTCGCCTTCGCATGCTGACCGACCTGCTTCGGGAAAAGATTTTCGAGGAATTTCGCACACCTTCTGAAGCGGAAGTTGCTCGCTACTACCAGGAAAATGTTGCTGAATTCGAACGTGTGCATGTAGCGCGGATTCTGATTCCTCGTAATGCGGCATTCCCCCGGGACGAGAAGTTGGAAGGAGAGAAACAGGGACAAGATAAAAAGCTTCTTGCGCTTGCGAGCGAGGCACGGCAGCGCACCATTAAGGGAGACGATCCAGAGCAGATTCAGAAGGACCTGTGCAGCGCATTGGGAATAGGCGCTCCGCCGCCCACGGATCTCGGCCATCAGGCAAGAAAGGATTTTGTTGCCGAGGAATCTGCGGAGCTTTTTTCTTTAAAACCAGGCGACGTGAGCAAGCTCGAAACGGAACTGGCATCGTATGTGATCTACAAAGTAATCAGCCGAGAAACGATGCCGGAGAATGAAGCGAAAGAGCAGATTTCACAAGAGATTGCTCGACGAAACATCGAGAAAGCCAATCAAGCGATTACGCAACCAGTGCAGCCTGAATACAACGGAAAATACTTCGGTCCACCCGTCCCCGACCTGCCTGCGCCGGGTGCGTCGCCACATCCATGAGTTGCGATCGGGCTTTCGGCGGACCTCAAGTTGATCGGTGACGACTTTTCGCGCGTGAAACTTTCCACGCAATGAGAGTTCCGAGCATAAACAAGACGAATGCTAGACTTGCCCAGTTCCTGACGGAGTGACTAATGGGCTCGGAGTGTGCCGCCGGCTGCGCAGCTTTCTGGTTTGATTGGTTCGAAGCGGAACCGGGTGAAGTCGGGGAAGTATCGCTCCGTAAAGCTTCTACTTTCGCCGGTTGAGTCGGGAGAGTCTGTCGAGCGGATTCATCCGGGCCGCCAATCGGCCGGAACGCCTGAGCGAGTACTCCCGTGCCCGATACTTGGAACGCCAGGACATCATTCTTCGCGAGCGAGTCGACTTCCCGGACTTGCGCGCCAGATTCGTCCGGCACTGGATGGAACTGCAGCGTCCCTAGGGGGGTAAAACGCATCGACATCGGTAAAACAATGAAGCTCTGTTTCGTGGAATACTGGGCAGATCGCCGGAAGGGCAACTCACCATGGTACGGCAGTTCGTAGGTGAGAACGTACTTGGTCAAACCCGGTTTCAGGGGAACGCCAAACTTATATGGGCCATGTTTATTGGAAGGATCGGTGATCGAAAGTCTAGCACCTTGGCCCTCCGCATCCGCTATCGTTACGAACAAATTGTGCGCACCCTTGGGAAGGGACAGGTCGAAAGTTTCCGGATTGATACTCGTACGCGGGGGCCAGGAATCGTTCTGGATGGCGTGCAACTCGGTCACGGCCAGGCGATCGGCGATTCGCGCTTCGAACTGGAATATGCTGAGATACTCGCTCAGCCCGTCAACTCGCGCCGATCCATCATAAACCGTGACGTCTGCAGCGACCCCAAATCGTACCGGTTGCTGATAGCCCACTCCATCGTGCGACACGCGCACCTTTAGCGTGCCGGTTGACGTTCCGGAGGGAAGCTGGGGCTCAATTCGGAAATCTCCATTCTTACCGCTGATCGCACGACCGATCTCGTGCGCCCCAGTCATCAGCAAAATCAGGTCGCCCGACTGAGTTTTCCCAGCAGTTCCGTTATGTACGGTTCCTCGAACCGTCTGCCCTGCAGCCTGAGCCGAGCAGATGGTTAGAAGCAAGCAGAAGATTCCACGGGAAGACTCGGATACGCGATGCACAGTGAGCATAAAAGTGTCTCAATCTTGGACGTCCAAAAACCAGACAGCGTTGAGAACAAACGACGTGATTATAAGCAAGATTATTTTGTTGACAAGGAAATTCCTACTGGCTAGCATGCCGACCCATCGAGAGCTGCCCGAATATTCTGCGTTTGAAGATCTGGGAAACATACTTGGCTCTCGATGTCCCAGGGACCCCGGCTTTATTCCGAACAGAAAGGAACCAACATGAAAGCCGCATGCTGCCAACCAGGCAGGCTCTTCGGTGGGCTTGTCGTAGTCACGGTCCTCTCTCTCGCTCTAACCGCTAACCTCACTGCACAAACGGCGGGCGTCGATCCTGGTCCCCGGCCGCCGGGAAACGGTGTCGCACAAGCCACATGTACCTTCATATTGAACAACGACAGTCCATTCAAATTTTTCCCCACGGTTTGTGATGACGTTGAACAGCCGCCGTCTAATAGTCCGCCACAGCCTCCCGCTGCCGGCGCAGGACAGCTCATCGCAAACCCAGGTACATTGGCCAAATTCTGGGGGCAGGCTCTGACAGTTTTCTCCACAACCGCAACGGTCACTGATTCAAGCGCGGTCCCGCCCGCCACGATTGCCGGACTTGGCCCTTCGTTTAACGCTCTGAGCTGCTTCGGCTGCCACGCCGAACCAGCGGTTGGTGGTGCAAGCCCGGGAATCGTCAATGTAAACGGCAAGATCGTTGCGACCACGCTGGGCCCTAACTTCTTTTTCACTGGCGTGCAACAAAATCCTGAGTTCATCGCCGCTTCTGCCGATAATGCAACCAATACGTTGCCGTGTTTTATCGTCGGCAACGGAGGAAATAGCCCTTGCGGCATCCCTCTGGGTGACTTTCCAAAGGAAGACTTTAGCAATGGACCAGTGGTCGAGGTTCGTTTTCCAAAGGGATTCCAGCCCACTACCACCCCCAATGTAGACCCTGTAGCCCCGGGCGCGGTTGCCAATCTCTTTACCTTTCAGGGGCGTAACGATGCGCCCCCACCATGCAGCATAGGGCAGGAGCCCATCACTGCGCAGATCTTGGCGGGGAATGCTATTTTCCGTACGCCAACGCCAACCTTCGGATTGGGTTTTGTGGAGAATACGCCTGACCTTACCTTGTCAACGAACTTGGCCGCGAATTCCACCGCAAAAGCAACCCTGAAAATTAGTGGAACGTTCAATCACAGTGGCAACGACCAGACCATTACGCGGTTTGGATGGAAAGCACAGAACAAATCACTCCTGATGTTTGCGGGTGAAGCTTCCAACGTGGAAATGGGCGTGACCAATGAATTGTTCCCTAACGAGAGAACAACGGGGGCCGGCGCAAATTGCACTCCGAATAACCAGCCGGAAGATGAGGTGCTTGGCACGAATCCAAATGCAACCGATCCTTCCGTCATATCTTCGGTCCTGCAGAACAATGCCGTGTTCATGCGCCTGAACGCTGCAGCCTCACAGTGCGATTACACCAGTACTGTGGATAACACGGGGGCTCCCGTTTGTAAGCAGCTCACTGTTCCTGCATTGCAAGGTCAGTGTTTCTTCGGAAGCTCGGCGGGGAATTCGGCATTTTGCGCAGCGGTTACCGGCGGGCTCCCACCCTACGGCATTGGCTGTGTCTTGTGTCATTCCGACAGCCTCACTACCACAAGCTCGAGCCAGCCCGGTCTGTCCAACTTCACCTACGCTCCTTATTCGGATTTTGCGATCCACAAGATGGGGGGAGACGGTGATGGAGTAACGCAGGGTCAAGCCGGCCCAACCCAATTCCGCACAGCTCCTCTTTGGGGAGCGGGACAGCGGTTCTTTTTCATGCACGATGGCCGGTACATCGACCTTGACCACGCTGTAAGGGGCCACTGTCCAATCAATGACACGACATCGGCAAACGAGTCATGCGCTGTCATCACCAACTACAAGGGCCTGCTCCCCGCAAAGCAGACGCTTATTCTCGAATTCCTGCGGTCACTTTAACAACCGGTTCGCATCCGGGCGGAGTTTTACCATGCACTCCGCCCGGATCGAGCCACCCATTCCGCATCGGACGGGTGGCCTACATTTCCGGCTAGGGGTGGGTCAACCGGGGGTGTGCTTCCAAAGCGCCACTCAGCCTCCCAAGCGGCGGCCTTCTCCGCCGTAACTCCAAGAAACAAAGACTGCTTCCCCCTATTTATACATATTAGTGTACATACACTATAGTAACCACAATGTTCCACGTGGAACACTTCTCAGGTCTTTCGATGAGGCTGCAAGTCCACGTCTATCCTCCCCCGCCCGCGACCCACTCCGCTTGCCGGGCGCCGCCATGGCTCACCGCGTAGAGGACGAGCTCGACCCGGCTGGAAATTCCCAGCTTGTCAAAGATGTGGAACAGATATTTCTTCACCGTGTGCTCGCTAAGCCCGAGCTCGCGGGCTACTTCGCGATTGCTGAGTCCATCCGCGACCAGGGCCACGACTTGCTCCTCGCGAGGCGTGAGCAGCTTTATTCCACGAGCATTCACCATGCGCAAGGAAGGTACTTGAGTTACGATCTCGACCAGGTACTGCAATTGCTCACTGTTGGCCCACACCTGCCCTTGATGAACGCTCTGGATGCACTTGCACAGCAACCGAAACGGGTAGTCGGAAAAGCAGAACAGCCCTTTGACCCCGGAGCGGAAGGCAGTCACCACCGAGTCGCGATTGGACTCGTCCAGGACCAGAACCTTGGCGATTTGCGGATGCGCCAGGTGCAAGCGGCGAACGTTGGCCATGTCTTGACCAGCTAGTTTGGGATGATCGGCGTTCATGAGGATTACATCGACGGGGAAGTCGGCGATGGCGCTGAGGATGACGTTCATATCCACGCCGCAAGAATGCACACGGAACTCCGGGCGACGGCGCAGCGCGCCCACCAGCAGTTGGCACTGCATCTGGTTGGAATCGGCGACCAGAACACCGATCGTGCTCGAAGAGGCAACGCGCGCAGATCGCATAAACTCACAGTGGCGTTATAACTAATTCGTTAATGATAGAGGTTGATGCGCTTTGAACGCTGTGACATTACGACGTGCTGGCGAAACTTATTTGTGTGGAAAACTTTGGGGAAAACAGGTGCGAATTCCGGTTTTCCCGATTCTGCACTCGGCACAGTCGATAGCAACCGCTGGCCATAGCCGCATTTTTGGAAGAATCACGTTGGTTCACGAACTAGTCATGAAACGTTCGTCAAGTCCACTTTGGTGGATGCAACCAAGGTAGTAGCCGATGACCTTACCCGTGACGCGGAGAACCCAAGCTTTTGTGTTCTGTGAAAGTCCGTTGGGTGCTGGCTTGCGTTGCTGTTAGAGGCCAGGGCAGCGCGGCACCGGCCTCGGTCTTAACCGGGTACCTTTGTGGACGGCACTTCCCATGTCTTGTCGCTTCAGGCCCGCCACGATAAGTTTCAAGAGGATCGAGACTATAGAAAGGTTGCAGTTCCTCGGTAGCGAGTCGAGGCCTGAACGGAACCATGAAGATGAACCGTAAAGTGTTCGATTGCGTTCTGGCTCTCACCTGTTGCCTCATGCAGCAGGGGTTGGTGGTGGCCGTGGCTCAAGAGCAGCAGCCAATCGTGGCTGCTGAACAGACCGGGTCAGCGGTAACCACGAAATCCGGTGTGGCGGACGGTGCGTGGAGTCCAGCCCTGACGGGGGTACGCCGTCCGCTCTACCGGCTTTGCAAGAGCGATGTGGTGACGATTTCCTTCACATTCTCCCCGGAGTTCGACCAAACCGTGAGTGTGCAGCCGGACGGTTACATTGCCTTGAAGGGCGTGAAGCAGTTGCCCGCCGAAGGTGTAACGGTTCCCGAGTTGCAAGAAGTCATTGGCCAGGCATACGCCGGCGTGTTGCACGATCCGGAGGTCACGATCGTGCTTAAGGACTTCGACAAGCCATATTTCATCGTTGGCGGCGAGGTTAACCGTCCAGCCAAATACGAATTACGCTCTGACATCAGGGTCACTGAAGCCGTCGCCATTGCGGGAGGTCTGACGGCGCGAGCGAAACATTCTCAGATAGTCCTGTTTCGGCGGGTTTCAGATGACCTGGTCGAGTCCCGCCTGCTGGACGTGAAGGCGATGCTGAAATCACGAACCTTGGCGGAAGACATCCAGCTCAGGCCCGGTGACTTTTTATTCGTACCGCAGAATCTGATTTCGAAGATCAAGCAGTACTTGCCTACTTCCAGCCTGAGCATGTACGCGAGTCCGACACAGTTCTAGGAGGAACCGTGCCGAACAACGGGATCGAGTCCTGATAAACACGAACCAACAGAACCAGAACATGACTACTTGGATCTTCATATGCCGGAGGAACTTAGACTCATCCCGAGATCGGCGCACGTGCCTTCCCCCACCCTACGCGATTTGCTGGCCGTGGTATTTCGGCAGCGCCGGCTGGCGCTGATCTCGTTTGCCGGAGTCTTCCTGGCGGTTCTTCTCTATGGGTTGATCGCCCCCTCTTACCAATCAGAAATGAAGGTGTTGGTGCGGCGGGGACGCGTCGATCCCGTGGTTACGCCTACACCGAGCCAAGCGGAATTCGAGCGCGAGGGTGTAACCGAGGAAGAACTGAACTCAGAGGTAGAGTTGCTGCACGACGGTGAAATCTTGCGAAGGGTGGTGCGGGATTCTGGCCTGATCTCTGAAGGCCACTCGTGGTTCTGGAGCCTCTTCGGTGACAACGAAGAGAGACAGCTTGCCCGGGCGGTGCGCCGGATCAATAAACGGCTGACCGTCGAAGCGGTGCGAAAGGCGACGCTGATCACTGTGAGCTACAAATCCTCTGACCCGGCGCAGGCTGCCAATGTGCTCCATTCCCTGGCTACCGCGTATCTCGATCGGCATGAACAGCTACACCGTCCGTCGGGAGAGTTCAAGTTTTTCGATCAGCAAGTTTTTCAGTCACGCCGCGGTCTGGAGGAAGCAGAATTTCAATTGATGGAGTTCGGGCGCGATCAAGGAGTGACTTCAGCCGCTTTGGAGCGCGATATGGCGCTGCAAAAGTTGAGCGAAGCGGATGCGGATGCTCGCCAAACCCAAGTATCGATCGCCGCAACTTCGGAGCGTGTCCGCGTTCTGGAGAATAAGCTGGGTTCGTTGCCCGAGCGGATCACTACCCAGATTCGCAACTCCGACAATCCCCAACTGATGGAGAAAATGAAAGCACGGCTACTTGATTTACAACTGAGCCGGACCGCCCTGCTCGCCAAATACGAGCCTTCCTATCGTCCCGTCCAGGAGTTGGATCTGGAGATTTCCGAGACGGCGGCTACCATCGCAGCCGAGAACCAGTCGCCAATCCGCGAACGCACCAGCGACCAGGACCCAGATCATGAATGGGCAAAGGCCGAGTTGTTAAAGACCCAGGTCGAACTGAATGCACTGGGCGCGCATGCGACGGCCGAGAACAACTTGTTGGCCCATTACCGGGAAGTGGCGAGTCAACTGGGCGATCACGCCATCCAGCAGGAGCAGTTGCTCCACGATTTGAAGGCGACCGAAGAGAAGTACCTGCTGTACGTCAGCAAGCGTGAGGAGGCGAGGATCGGAGATGCACTGGACCAGGGCGGCATTCTCAACGTAACCATCGCAGAGCAGGCCACGGTCCCAGCACTGCCGGAGCTTTCCGGCCTGAGTTTTGGATTCATTGGCCTGATGTGCGCCAGTACGGTGAGCGTTACTTTAGCTTTTGTGACCGATTACCTGAATCCAGCGTTTCGAACTCCGGACGAAATCGTCGCGTATTTGGGGAGTCCGGTGCTGGCTTCTTTGCCCCGTAAGAACGTATAGGAAGATTGCGCCAGAGCAGAAGGGTTCGCTAGAGGAAAGGGCTAATGAGCACATTTGTCGATCTGTTGCCGCAGACGTTGCACGAGGTCTGTGAACCAGGAACCGTCGGAGTCGAACGCGAAGAATACCGCCAGCCCGGACTCGCAGGCTGGGACTCGGACTCTTTCGCCGAGGAGCAGATCCGCGGCTTGGTGCGACAGGTGTTCCTTCCGGGATGGCCGAAGCCGGCGCATCAAGTTGTTTTCAGCCCGGTGGATCCGGAAGCTGATATCGGCGCGATCTGCATGCAGGTGGGACTGGCCCTATCGGCACAAGTGCGGGGGACCACTTGCCTGGTGGAGGCAAACCTGAGCGGCCATGGATTGGAACAGGTTCTTGAGAGGAACGGCCTCGACCTGGTTCCCAACCAAGAAAGATCCGCCATGCGAGACTCGCGCCGGCTCTCCAACGAGCTATGGCTTGTACCCCGAAGTGACTTTCTCGGGGAAAACGAAAACGGCTGGTCCGGCCCCTGTCTACGCGACCGACTAGCGGAACTGCGCCAGACATTCGACTACACAGTGCTCTACGGACCGCCGGCCGGGACTCGCAGCGAGGCAGCACTGCTGGCCAGTCTGTGTGACGGCATGGTCTTGGTTCTGGAAGCTAACTCGACCAGGCGAGTGGCCGCACAAAAGGTGAAGGAAAGGTTGCACGCGGCAAATGCTCGTTTGCTGGGAGCGGTACTCAGTGAGCGGACATTCCCAATCCCGGAGGCGATCTATAAGAAGTTATAGGACCTGCACTCAGTGTTGGTGATTTGAGGGGCTATTGCACAGGGTCACACATCGTTTGAGACACATATCCAGACAACAGGAATTCTTGTCGGAGGCAACTTAGAAACTTCGTGAAAAACAGACTAAAAATCAGTCGGGACTCAGTTAGCGGAGCCGCGTTCAGCAAAGAATCGTCTTGATGACAGCAGCACCCAACCTTTCTGCGCCACTCAGCATGCAAGGAGCCCAGTGGTATTCGATTCAAACTCGGTACCGCTTTGAAAGAAAAGTAACGGCTCAACTTCAACACAAAGGCCTGCAAACGTTCCTTCCATTGCTCGAAGAATTTCACCGCTGGAGCGATCGCCGTCAACCCGTCTATGTTCCGCTCTTCTCGGGTTACACATTTGTACGCTTCGATTTGTCCGCCGGGCTGCGGATGGAACTTCTGCACACTGAAGGAGTCCTTGGGTTGATCAGCTCCAGAGGAGTAGCAACTCCGATTCCGGTTAAGCAAATTGACGATTTGCAAAGGCTGCTATCCCAGAAGGTTCCGTGCTCGCTCCACGCTTTCCTGAAGATCGGACAGCAAGTAAGGATTCGAGGCGGCTGCCTGGATGGCCTGGAAGGAATTCTCGAACAGCGTGGAGACAAGAACCTGGTCATCTCGATTGAATCGATTCAGCATGCAGTCGCCATCACCATTGAAGGCTACGAATTGGAACTGATCTGAAATCCCCCTTAACAACTAGGCCGGCAACTCCGACCCGCCGCCTTGCGTCCCCGTCCCGGCTGATTCCGGGGGCGCAAGCATCGATTGGCCGCATTCCGCGGAAGAAATCCTCTTCGGCCACCGTGGATGGACGATTCTGGGAGTGGCAAGGTCCGGACGGTCTGGGGGAACCGAGGAAGCGCCATCTCTCGGAAGTGCTCGCGGAGGCTCTCTTCCCGAGACTCTCGGTTCACGGCCAGCGCTGGAATCTTGCCCGACAAGTAAGCGCGGACTTCCTCCTAATCATCTTTAGCTTTGCGGCGGTCGGTCATCTGATCGTGCTGCTGGAGTTCGCAATTCGCCACGACCCTGCGGCGCTGCTGCGGCCCGAACCGTTTCCCACCGCCGGGCCGGGATTGCTATTGCTCTACGGATCCCTTTTCATCCTGCTCGGTTTTTCAGAGCGTCTCTATAACCCCGAGACTATTCAGGTGCCTCGGCGGGAGCGATTAGTCCTCGGCAAAGTTGTGTTTTGGTCTGCGGCGCTGGTTGTCATAGCGGTTGGATGGTCAGGACCTCACCTGATTTCACTTACAACCCTGGCAGCCAGCGCGCCCCTCAATTTTCTGATCATGCTCGCCTGGAGGAAACACTGGCGACGTGTGCCGGCGCAACCGTCGCAGAACGGGCGCGATGTGCGGCACGTACTGATCATTGGAGCGGGAACGCTCGGCCGCAAACTGGCGGCTCACATAGGCGAAGAGGTTACCTGCCGACGTGTGGTCATGGGCTTTCTTGACGAAGATGAGCCCCTCGGCGGCGACGTACACGGCCGAGTGGACGATCTCGCCCGCATTGTGCGAACCGATTTCGTCGATGAAATTATTCTTACCACACCGCAGCAGCCCGACGTAGCGCGGCGAGTGATTCGCGAGGCGCGCCGCAATCAGATCGATGTAAAAGTAGTTCCCGATCTCTTCGGATTCGAGGCGGATGATCCGCTGGTTTTCGAGAAGTTCGGCAACATTCCAGTTCTGACCTTGCGCGAGGAACGCATGCCAGTCTTTAGTCTGTTCCTCAAGCGCACGGTTGATGCAGTGTCTGCCGCGGCGGCTCTGGCACTCACGGCGCCCTTGCTGACGATCATTGCGCTGGTGATTAAGCTGGAATCACCGGGGCCCGTGCTCTATCAGGCACAGCGAGTGGGCTTAAAGGGAAGGCGGTTCCGATGCCACAAGTTTCGCACCATGGACGCGGGCGCGGACAAGCTAAAGGAAGATCTGCGAGCCAGCAACGAGCGGCAGGGAGCATTCTTCAAGATGGCCGACGACCCGCGGATCACGCGTGCGGGACGATGGCTCCGCCGGTACAGCCTGGATGAGTTGCCCCAGCTCTGGAATGTGGTGCGCGGTGAAATGAGTCTGGTGGGACCGCGACCCCATCCGCTCGACGATTTCGAGCGCTACGACTTGGGTGATCTGCAGCGTTTGGACGTGCCTCCGGGACTTACCGGGCTGTGGCAAGTTACGGCGCGCCGCGATCCATCGTTTGAGCGCGGCCTGGCCCTCGATTTGGAATACATCAGAAGCTGGACTCTTTGGCGGGACTTTCGGATTCTGTACAAGACAGTTTCCGTGGTTCTGCATGGAAGCGGCGTATAGCTGTGTCCTCAGCCGCACATCCGGCAACTCGAATTCCTGGGTCGAACGCCCTCGCATGGGCAGTCGGCGCGTCTTTCCGCCCACTGCACGCGCTGATCGCGGCGCCCTCGCTGCTCTTCTTAGTCACGATGGCGCTGATGCTTTTTCATCCGCCCGACTTCCACTTTCATTCCATTGACCGAGTTGCCCTTGGGTTGCTGATTCTGGTGGTGCTGCTGCGCGCGTGTGTGCTGCGGCAACCGCTGCGATTCGGCGGCCCGGTGGCATGGCCCATGCTTGCCCTCCTTGCGCTGGCGTTCTATGGCGCTGTTGCGCAACCCCATGGAGACGAAACCTGGAGTCTGTTTGCAGCCAAATGGCTGGTGCCGTTCACGCTGTATCACTTGGCGGCTCACATCTTCAACAATGAGCGATCTTTGCAGAAATTTGAGACGTTCTCGTTGATTGTGCTGGGGTACCTCAGTCTCATCGCCATATTCTTCATGGTCGATGCGACGCAATTCATCTTTCCGCGCTACATTCTGGATGAAAGTTTGGGCTATCACGCCGACCGCGCGCGCGGTCCATTTCTGCAGGCTGTGGCCAACGGCGTGGCGCTGAACTTGCTCGGCTTGGTCGCCTTGAATTCATTCCGGCGCAAGCGGCTGCGAGGGGTGCTGGCGTTTCTGTTCCTGGGGGCATTGCCGCTCGCCATCGTTGCCACCAAGACGCGCGCCGTATGGCTGTCCTTTGCCGGATCGATTCTCGTGTTGCTTTTCTTTTCTCCGAGCCGGCGGCTGCGGCGCGCCTGCCTGGGCTTGGTGCTCGCTGGCAGCATGGGACTCGCGGCTGTAGTAACTCTTGTCGACCGGAATACTTCGCTAAGCGATCGACTGGAAGAACGCGGACCCGTAATGTTCCGGATGGCAATCTATCAAGCCGGATGGGAGATGTTTTTGGAGAAGCCGCTTACTGGCTGGGGCGCGACCAGTATGCAGACGGAGCTCTCAAAAAGGATCAGCGATTTTCACCAGGAACAGTTCTTTTTTCACAACACTTATCTTGAGATCGTCGTGCAATACGGACTGGTGGGGTTGGTCCTTTATTTGTGGATGGTGGTTGATCTATTCAAGTTGGGTCGAAGGTTGAACCGGCCTGGCTTTTCCACGGACAGCAGTTTCCTGGATGACGAGTTCCGGGCGCTGTGGCCTTTGCTTCTGGGAGTGTACCTGCTAAACGGCACGTTTGTGGTCATGAACTACCAGTTCGTGAATGGATTCCTATTTGCGCTGGCGGGCTTGCTGGTCGCACAGAATCGCCGCAATGCGGAAGTCAAACTCAATGCCTTCGTAAGCTGATGCCGACCGTTGCCTACCTCGCGAATCTGTTTCCTTCTTCGGTTGAGCCGTATGTAGCGGAGGAAATTCAGGAACTCCGCAGACGTGGAGTGACCGTGATCTCATGCAGTGCGCGCCACCACACAACTGCCCTTGATTCCGAACTGAAGTCCTTTGCAGCCGAAACCCTGTACCTGCAACCGCTCCGGTTGAAGCTGCTGATCCACGCTGCGTTCATGTGCCTCCTGAAGTTCCCTATGCTCAAGGATTTCCTTCGTCGCGCGCTGTTGCAGGAAAGCGAGCCCATTAGGCGGCGGTTGCGCGCGCTTCTGCATACCTGGCTCGGAGTCTACTACGCACTCCTGATCGAAAGATCGGGGGTAGAGCACATCCACGTGCACCACGGATATTTCGCATCGTGGATCGCAATGGTGGCGGCCCGCTTCCTGGGAATCGAGTTCAGCATGACTCTGCATGGATCGGATTTGCTGCTACACCCTGCGTCTCTCGATACAAAACTGAAACACTGCAAGTTTTGCGTGACCGTTTCTGAATTCAACCGGCGGCATATTCTCGAACGCTATCCCGAGATTCAACCAGAGAAAATCATAGTTCGACGAATGGGCGTTGATCCCGGCACAAACAATCTTTCTGCTTTGCAACCTTCGCGCGAAAACCCCCGCCTGGTCATGCTAGCGGTCGGACGCTTGCATCCGGTCAAAGACCACATATTCCTGGTTCGAGCGTGCCGCCTGCTGAAAAACCGCGATGTCCCCTTCGTGTGCCTGATCGCAGGCGAGGGGCCGGAGCGCGTGTCGATCGACGCGTTGATTCGCGACTTGGATCTCCGAGGCGAAGTCCGGCTGGTCGGCCATTTGTCGCGGCAACAGCTCGACGCCTGCTATGCATCTGCCGACCTGGTCGTGCTCACCAGCCGCAGCGAGGGCATTCCGCTGGTGCTGATGGAAGCGATGGCGCACGGCAAGCCGGTGCTTGCACCCGCGATCACTGGCATTCCGGAACTGGTGTCAGACGGCAAGAATGGTTTTCTTTATCGCCAGGGTTCGCCGGAAGACTTTGTGGCACGAGTAGAGCTGGTCCATGACTCTGCAGCCGCTCTCGGTCCGCTTGGCCGGGCCGCCCGCCAGCACGTGCTTCAGCATTTCAATCGTGAAAAGAACCTGGCAGCCTTCTGCAATCTATTACTTACGCACATCAGCCGAACCGTGGAGCACCATTCATATGAGAATCCTATACTGCAATAAATACAACTTTCCGTTCAGCGGCACCGAGGTTTACATGTTCGAACTCATGGACTTGATGAGAGCTCAGGAGCACGAAGTCGCGCTTTTTTCGATGGCGGATCCTCGTGGCGTGCCCACACCCTACGACCAGTACTTCCTGCCAAAGATCGATTTCAAAAGCCCTGCCCATGGATTGATGGCACGTGCCAAACTTGCAGCCCATGCAATCTATTCCACCGATGCGCGGCGGCGGTTGCGGCAGGTTATCGCTGCATTTCGTCCGGACGTCGCGCACGTGCGCAACATTTATCACCATTTATCCCCGTCGATTCTTTGGGAGTTGAAGGCTCAGGGCGTGCCCGTGGTCTATCACTTGAACGACTTCAAGCTGCTTTGCCCGACTTACAACATGGTGGCCAAGGGACATGCTTGCGAGCGCTGTCGCGGTGGACAGTTCAGGCACGTTCTCACCGAAGGCTGTTACACCGGGCCGCCCGGTTCGGCGCTGGTGCTGATGGCCGAAGCGTATCTCCATCGCTGGTTGGGCACTTACCAGAAATGCGTCGATCATTTCCTGACTCCCAGCCGTTTCGCCAAAGAAAAGCTTCTGCAGAACGGGTTCAGCGCGGAAAAGATTACCGTGCTTCCTCATTTCCAGAAGTTGCCGGCGCAGGCTCCGCCAAATGCTGCGGCAGACGCGCCCATTCTCTACTTCGGCCGCCTGTCGCCGGAAAAAGGAGTTGCTGACCTCCTGCGGGCCATGAAACATTTGCCGCACGTGCAGTTGCAGATCGCCGGCGATGGGCCGCAGCGATCCGAACTGGAGAGCCTGGCTCGTGAGCTGTGCCTGAAGAACGTAAAGTTTGCTGGACATGTTGGCGGCAAAGACTTGGACCGCCTGATCGCTTCGGCGTGCTTCACCGTGCTGCCCTCACGAGCTTACGAAACCCTGGGTAAGACCATTCTCGAATCCTACGCATGGGGACGTCCGGTGATTGCGTCGGACCTCGGTTCGCGGCGAGAGTTGGTCGACCAGGGCGAGACCGGGCTTCTGTTCCCACCGGGCAATGTGGAGCAACTGGGGAAAGCCATCTCCTTTCTTGTTGGGCGGCCAGAGTTGGCAGCCCAGATGGGCGTTGCCGGGCGCAGATTTGTGGAAGCCCGGCACGCGCCGGAGGCCCACTATCGCGACCTGATGAGCCTGTACACGCAGATGAGGCCACGACCGCGAAAAACAAAAGAAGCTGCAGTACTGCCCGTTACCACGCCGCCGCTACGGGTAGCGTTCATCGGCGGACGCGGCATGGTTTCAAAGTACAGTGGGATCGAAACCTACTACGAGGAGGTCGGCAAGCAGCTTGTGGAAATGGGGCACGATGTCAGAGTGTACTGCCGCAGTTACTTTACTCCTGCCGTGCCGAAGTACCAGGGGATGCGGCTGGTTCGCCTGCCCACATTCCGGTCAAAGCACATGGAGACTCTAGTGCACACTTTCCTGAGCACGGTCCATGTAATGTTCAGCGATTGCGACATCGTGCACTACCATGCCCAGGGGCCCGCGTTGTTTTCCTTCTTTCCGCGCCTGGTTGGGAAGAAGACGGTTGTCACTGTTCAGGGACAAGATTGGCAACGAAAAAAATGGGGGCGCTTCGCCTCCTTCACACTCCGCCTCGGAGAACTCGCCTCAGCCCGGCTGCCGAACCGCACCATGGTTGTGTCCCAGGCTCTGCAGCAGCACTACCGGGCAGCTTATGGGGTCCAGACCAAATACGTGCCGAACGGGTCCATGATCCGCAAACGAGTTGCTCCGTCACAGATTCCGGAGTGGGGGCTCGAAGCAGACAACTACATTCTGTTTCTCGGCAGATTTTCTCCCGAGAAGAATTGCCATCTGCTGATCGAGGCATACGAAAAGCTCGACACGCCCGCCAAGCTGGTACTGGCTGGTGGCTCGAGTTACGCGAATGCCTACGTCGATGAATTGCGTAAGCATCAGAGCGAACGGGTGCTCTTCCTGGACTGGGTTTACGGCGCCGCTTTGGATGAATTGCTAACCAATGCTGCGCTGTTCGTCTTGCCTTCCGACTTGGAAGGCCTGTCGCTCGCCCTATTGGACGCCATGGGAGCCGCGGTCTGCGTGTTAACCAGCGACATTCCCGAAAACCGGGAAGTGATCGAGGGTACTGGCTTCACTTTTCAACCAGGAGACGCAACTGATCTGGCGCGTATGTTACGGTTTCTTCTGTCCGACACCCGCGTCCGAACGGCAGCGGGGCGAAATGCGCAAGCCCGAGTTCGGGAGCGTTATCTATGGCCGGGGATTGCAACTGAAATTGGACAATCATATGCGGAATTGACCGAACGAACGGGTGCGCTTGGGGCACACCCTGCAGCGAAGGCTCCCTCCAGAGCAGCTTCGCAACAACAGTAGCGTTGTGCCCGAACGTTCGCATAGTTGAGAGGTATCATTGTGAGCAACGCGAAGGAAAGGATCTGTGTACTTTTATTTGTAAGGCATCAATGATCGCGGTCGAGGATCCCTATGATCTTCAGCAGCTGTGCTCGTCTCGAAAGCAAAAGAGCGGCCAAAGAACTGGACGATAAGCTGGATTGGAGGTAGAGTGGTGGGCGACCAACGCGGAGGATGAGTATGCCGCCACTCCCGTTTCAAGGAACTGCCTGGGCGCTGTCTACCGATGGTCTGGGTGCAGTCAGCCAGAAGCTGAACGTGCACGCGCCTGAGATTTGGACTGTACTGGCTGTCGAAACTTCGGGTTGTGGATACCTTCCTGACCGCCGGCCACAAATACTCTACGAGCGCCACATCTTCCACCGTCTGACGCAAGGCAAGTACGATGACGGCGATATCAGCGATCCGAAAGCCGGGGGATACGGCGCATCCGGCGCACACCAATATGATCGGCTGACAATGGCCATCGCCAAGGACCGGACGGCAGCTCTGCAGAGCTGTTCCTGGGGCATCGGCCAAATCATGGGCGAGAATTATTCCATGGCAGGATTCGCAGACGTGGAACAGATGGTCGCTGCCATGTCGGAGTCTGAAGATCAACAACTCGCCGCCATGGGTAATTTCCTGGTTAGTTCTCGACTGAACGTTCCCCTACAAGCGCACGATTGGGCCTCGTTCGCTCGCGGCTACAATGGCGCCAATTACGCCATCAATCGCTATGACATTCGCTTGAACGGTGAGTTCCAGAAGTATTCCGCCGGCGCTCTTCCTGACCTGAATGTGCGCGCCGCTCAGCTCTATCTCACTTATCTTGGTTTTCACCCGGGCCCGATCGATGGTGTCGCAGGAACGCGCACCCTGTCAGCGCTCGCCGACTTCCAAACGCAACACGGACTGGCGCAGACAGCTACCATTGATGCGGATGCGGTTGCACAATTGTCTACCGCACTGGCAGGCGCGGCGAGCAGTCAGACAGCGGCGTAGATAACAACTCTGAGAATTGGCCTGCACTGCCCCGCGTGTCCCCAGTTGTTTGCATCCTTTGCAGAAGATGGGCTCACCTATAGGCGCTCGTCAGACCGGACTCTTGCCAGGGGCTAAGGAAGATGGCCTACCCTATGGCCTCTCTCGCGATCATCCTCTTATCCCCAGCTACGACTTTATTGTGTATGCTGATCTTGCAAACGAAACAGCTCTGGTGAAATTCCGCCAAAGGAGCCGCATACTGATGAACTCTTGCTGGCTGTTCGTGCTCGCCATTGGTCTCGGTGGCCTCGCGATCGCTCAAGATCGCTTGCCGGAGATCCAAACCGACAAGATGACCGAAACCCAAAAGAAAGCGGTGGATGAATTTATTGCAGGACGGGGAACTCCCCCTGGTGGTCCCTTTATTCCGCTGCTACGCAGCCCGGAAGTGATGCTGCGGGCCAAAGCCATGGGCGATTATCTGCGGTTCAAGAGCGTGCTGCCGCCGAAACTCAGCGAGTTCGCCATTCTGGTTACGGCGCGGGAGTGGACGCAACAATACGAGTGGGGCATTCATTCGACGATCGCGGTTAAAGCTGGGCTCAGTGCGGAAATCGTCAAAGCGGTAGCAGAGGGTACGCGGCCCTCGGGAATGTCTGAGGAGGAAACGATCGTCTATGCCTTCTGCACAGAGCTACATCACAATAAGAGCGTGAGCGACGCAATTTACTCCCAGACACTCGCGAAGTTCGGTGAACAGGGTATTATCGATCTGGTTGGCATCAACGGATACTATACGTTTCTTGCCATGGTGATGAATGTGGCTCGCACACCACCGCAGAAAGGCAGCGAGCCCGCTCTCGTTGCTTTCCCTCATTGAAGGCAACAGCGGAAATCCGCTGCTGCGAAAAACCGGGGGTGCGGCTACTGTTGTTTGGTTTGTTTGCTATGACTGTGGTTGCCAGTTCTGAAGAACCATGAATGTTCTGTCGCAGTGTGAAAATTTTGTGTACTCTAGTTGATTCTTCAAGAAAGAGAGAAATCGCGGATGAAAAAAAAACGACTCACTGCTCAACAAGTACGCACCCAGAAGCGACGCCGGGCGCATAACCGGAAGCACACCTTGCTGCGCCGGGAGTGCTACAAATGGCTTAGGAAGAACCTGCCTGATGTTTATGCGAAGTTGAGAAAGAAAGCAGGGCTGGTGCGAACCGGGCGGCCGAAGGGCTAGGCTCTGTTCCACGGTATATAGTCAACCCGAGGGCAATGTGGCTACGCTCACAGCTGGGATCGGGTCGGTGATTTTCCGGATTTGACTGCCGGTATATGTAGAACCAATTAGCCGATTTTGTCTGGGTGCGCGCGGCTTGAATCGATAGTCTGGGCGGCGCTGCCGATGCGTGCATGGTCCGGGATCGACCCTCGCCCCTGGGCTTAGGAAGCCCTGACCAAGCTCTGTCAGGTTCCGATTACGACGCCGCCGTCCACGGAAATCACAGCCCCGTGAATGAAGCTTGCCTGGTCCGATGCCAGCCAAAAGTATGTGTTGGCCACGTCTTCCGATGTTCCTGCCCGCCCCAGCGGAGTTCGTGCCACCATGGCTTCGAGGACTTTCGCGGGCATCGCCCTCACCATGTCTGTCGCGATAAATCCCGGAGCCACGGCATTGACGCGAATCTTGTACTTGCCCAACTCCCGTGCCCACGTCCGCGTCATTCCGATGACACCGGCCTTGGAAGCCACGTAATTCGTCTGTCCGAAGTTCCCCAGAAGTCCCACGACGGAGGCCGCCGACAGAATTACTCCGCCTCCACCTTTGATCATGTGGGGCACCACCGCGCGGGTCACTAGGAAGACTCCCTTCAAGTTGACCCCGATCACCGAATCCCACACGTCCTCGCCCATGATTGACTCGGGGAATCCGCCGTTCCACTTCACCAGCTGCGCGTCGCGAACGATGCCGGCATTATTGATGAGAACGTCGATCCGGCCCCACTGCTCGACAACTGCGGCGGCGGCGGTTTCGACCGCGCTGGCGTTGGTAACGTCAACCGCTTGAAAATGAGACTCGCCCCCCGCCCATTTGATCGCGGATTCGAGCTGAGGCGCGGTCTGGGCCGAAACATCCCAGGCGGCTATTCGTGCCCCTTCCTCAGCGAAGCGTACCGCAGTCGCACGTCCGATTCCAGCCACGGCTCCGGTGATTAGGACAACTTTCCCACGCAGCCCGCTCTCTCTGGCTGACTGCCGTTTTTCGCGGACGACGGGCGTGTCCATGGGCGTGCATTCCATTGGCTGGGACGGGTTGCGGACGGTTGTGTCTTCAGCCGGCTGCGGAACGCCTTCAGTAGCAGAGTCTTGCTCAGAGCGAGGCATGGAAGCTCCTGGTCATCACATCCTGTTGGGGGCAGCGCCTTGGTTGGGGCAGAGTCAATTTCGCTCCTGATTCAGTGGTGCCGCGAACAGAGTAGCTGCTTTGCCGCAGTGCGTCAAGCCTTGCGGCGAGATTTCGGCCTACCCTTGCTCTTTTTTGGTACACGTTTGATCAACAAAGATTCCAGTTCTTCGATTCGCCGCTTGAGTTCGACCGCCTCACTGGCTTTCACCTGTGTTTCGGAGGCCTCGGGAAAATCTGGCTGCGACTGCGGGCCTCCGATTGGTCCATTACCAGCCACAGGCTTGGCCCAGTTTCCCTGTAGGAACTCGAAAGGATTCATCGGCGGCGGCAGAGCGCGGGAGGCATTCTGATACATGTCCATCATCGCCTTCATGTACCGCAGTGCATTTTCCTGGGTTGCCCTTCCGGAAGCGAGGATCATCTGGCGCAGTACGTCGAGAGGAAAAACGGAATCGGGCGTCTTGGCGTCCTCCAACACGATCTGGGCCAGGACCAGTCGGGTCAGGTCTTGCCCGGTTGCCGCATCGACGACCCGCACGTCATGGCCATCGCGCACCAACTGGGCAACCTGGCCCTGGTTGATGTATTGGCTGGTTAAAGTGTTGTAAAGACGCCGATTCTCGTACTTCTTGATAATGAGTGGCTGGGGGATATTTTGTTTCATGTTTGCTCTTGACACGCCGCCAAAGAGGAGTAAGATTAGGTCATGTTGCAGTGCAGCATAATTTGCAACATGACTAAATCCCCGTTCTCTAAGAAGGAGCAGATCATGACAAGCACCTCTAAGTCAACCAAGAAGGCTGCGGCAGCGGTAAATCCTGAATTCGTGGACAGCTTTTCTCCCCTGGTTCTGAACAGTGTTGAGCGGGTCGCCGACATGCAAAAGAAGACCCTGGACATCACCGCCGAGCAGACCGCCGAGTGGATCGGGTCCTGGAAGAAGGCTCTCAGCTACTTCCCGGTAACGCCGCTCGCATTCATCTTCGATGTTGCCGGCCAGGCAGTCCAAACCGCCATCGAAACCCAGAAGAGCGCCGTCGACTTGGTGGTCGAGCAGAGCAAGGCTGCCACCGGTATTGCCAAAGTGCGCGCCGAGGCGTACTCCAAGATCGCCGATGGCGTCACCACCACCATGCAGAAGTCGGTTGAGCGCTCGATGGAAGCCCAAAAGACGATCCTCGAGTTTGTCAGCGAGCAGAACAAGGCCGTTTTTGAGTCCACCAAGAAGCAGTTCGGCGCGACAGCAGGCCCGGCAACTGTGATCGTCGACAGGTTCCAGCGCGGGGCGCACGCTGTGATCGAAGCGCAAAAGTCGTTTCTGAACATCGTTTCCCAGCCGTTTGCCACTGCCAAGAGCTAACGGTTGTCGAGTTCAGGACGTGGAGTCGCCAAGGATGCCAGCCGGGCGTTACAAAACACCCGGCGGGGTATCCTCGTAACTGGCTCTGGTGTATCGTGCTGAAGGGAGTCGTAAAATGGCGGAAGACCCAACCCACGATGGTAAGCGGCTTGATCCGATGGAACCCTGGCGGGCGGCGCGCGACATCTATATGGATGCCTGGGGCAAGACCATGGTTGACATGGTGAACAGCGAAGCCTATGCGCAAGCCACGGGCGCGATGCTAGATAGCTACATGACGGTGTCCGCTCCATTCCGCGAGGCTGTCGAAAAGGCGATGCTCAAAACGCTCGAGCAGATGGCCATGCCTTCCCGGGCTGACGTTGTCTCGATTGCCGAGCGCATGACCAACATCGAGATGCGCCTGGACGACCTGGATGCCAAACTGGACAATATCCAACGATTGATTGTGAAAGTCGGCGCGGTGCCGCGTTCGCAGGCGGGGAAAGCGCCGCAACCCAGCAAGCCGCAACCAAGCAAGAAGAAGACAACTAAAGCGAAACCAGCGAAGCGAGGGGAAAAGTAGGATGGCAGAAGATACGGTTATCACCGACCCAGCTATCGCCGCTGCAGACCGGCTGAAAACGCTCAGCAGGGTGATGACCACTAAAGCTGCCATTGCCCAGACCCCGAAGGAGTTGGTCTGGACGCTGAACAAGTCGAAGCTCTACCGTTACATCCCGGTTCTTCCCAAGGAAAAGCGCCATCCCATTCCCCTGTTACTGGTTTTCGCCCTCATGAACCGGCCCTACATTCTCGACCTGCGTCGCGGTCACAGCTTTGTCGAGTATATGCTGAACAAGGGCTACGATCTCTACCTGCTCGATTGGGGAGCGCCCGGACCAGAAGACAAGAACCTCAAGTTTGACGACTACACCCTGGATTACATGCCGCGCGCGATTCGCAAGCTCAAAGCAATCTCCGGAGTGGAAGAGTTCAGTCTCCTGGGCTGGTGCATTGGAGCCATCCTCACCACCATCTACGCCGCCCTGCGTGGCGACGAAGGGTTGCGCAACCTGATTCTGTTGACCGCTCCCCTGGACTTTTCCAACAAACAGGGCCTGACCTTCGCGCGCTGGACCGACGAGCGCTATTTTGATGTGGACAAGGTGCTCGCGGCATTTGGCAATATGCCCGGAGAGATGATCGACTATGGGGCCAAGGCACTCAAACCGGTGGAAAACTATGTCGGAAACTATGTGAAGCTGTGGGACAACATTGACGATCCTCGCATGGTGGAAGGCTGGCATGCGATGAACACATGGGTGACCGACAACGTGCCGCTGGCCGGAGGCGTCTTCCGCCAACTCATCGTGGACCTTTATCGCAACGACAAGCTGATGCGCGGTGAGCTTGTGATTCGAGGCGAGCGCGTCGAACTCAGCCGCATTCAAGCCAACCTGCTCACCGTGATCGCCGAGGGCGACCATATTACGCCGTCCTGCCAGTCTGAGCCTGTCATGTCGAAGGTCAGCAGCCCGGACAAGGAGCTCTTCCGGGTTAAGGGTGGTCACATCGGAATCATGGCAGGCAGCGGAGCCAGCAAGTATACCTGGCCGCACATCGATGGCTGGCTGGCCTCCCGCTCTCAATAAAATTCGACAAAGTTCGACACTCCTCACATGTGGTATCCGCCGTTGACGTTCAATTCCTGCCCGGTGATGTAGTCCCCATCCGCGGAAAGGAAAGCGGCGGCCTTGGCGATTTCCTCTGGCAACGCGAAACGTCCCAAAGGAATCTTGGCTTTGATCTGCGCGGCAATCTCTTCCGGAATGGCATCCACCATTTCGGTGGAGGTGAAGCCGGGCGCGATGGCATTGGCGGTGATGTTGAATCTGGCCATTTCCAGCGCGAGGGTTTTGGTGAAGGCGATGATGCCGCCCTTGCTGGCCGAGTAGTTAGCCTGGCCAAATGCGCCCATTTGCCCGACCACCGAGCTGATATTGATGATCCGCCCAAACCTCTGATTGATCATGGCCGGCAGGGCCGCGCTGGTGCAATAAAACGTGCCGTTCAGGTTGACGTCGATTACTTCTCCCCAGTCTTCGTCGGTCATCTTGCGCATGCTTCGGTCGCGCGTAATCCCCGCGTTGTTCACCAGGATGTCGAGGCGCTGCCATTTGTCGAGTACTTCTTTGACCATGCGCGCGGCCTCGCCTTTCTTGGCCACGTCGCCCTGGACGAGCAAGCACTCGCCACCCAGTTCGCGGATTTCATCGGCCGCGCTTTCGGCGTTCTTGACATCCGCCCGGAAGTTCAACGCCACGTTCGCCCCACGGCGTACGAGTTCGAGCGCGATCGCGCGTCCAATGCCTCGCGAGGCCCCGGTCACCAACGCGACCTTACCCGCGAGCGACGTCGGAGGGAAATTTCCACGTCCATCTGAAACGTTTGCCATGTCGAGACTCCTGTCGTTAGAATTGCAGCTCACAATCGCGGGATCGACCCGCATAACCACGTAGCCCCCAACCGCGCCGGCGCCGAATCCGGGCGCGAAAACCCGCATGGGACGGTCAATCCTGCCCTCTCGCACCGCGTCATGGACGGCCATGAGAATACTGGCGGAAGAGGTATTGCCAACCCGTTCGATGTTGAAAAAAATCCGGTCCCCAGGGATCCCCGCCGCCTCGGCCAGCGTAAGCACCATGTTCTTGTTGGCCTGGTGCGGTACTACGAGATCAATCGCGTCGATGAGCGACCCCCCGCCGCCGTTGGGGTTCGGAAGTTTGGCCAACTCGCCCATCATCTCCTTTAGATAGCGAGTCACCAGGGCCTTCACCTCCGGCCCGTATACCGTAATGTTGTTGTCGAACTCCGGGTTGGGCCAGATGATGGAGTTCACTTCCGACCACGGCCCGCTGGCATAGGTTTGGAAAAACTCGATATCGGAAGGAGTTCCTTCCGGCGCCGGCGCTACTATCACGGCCGCTGCGCCATCACCGAAGATCATGCGCGAGGTCCGCACCGTTCCGATCTTGTCGGAGAATTTCTCCGCACAAATGAGCAGCACCGGCCGCTCGATCTCTTGCAGCAGGCGCACCGCCTCCGCCAGCCCGTAGGGCATCCCGGCGCAAGCGGCAACGATGTCGCACGAAGTATGCGTCTGTAAGAGGCCGAGCTCCCCCGAAAGCCAGGTGGCAATCGATGGAATGAGCGTGGTGCTGGTGCAAGTGCAAAGGAGGACGGCGCCAATTTCCGCAGGCCGGCGGCCGGACTTCGCCAGGGCCTTCTTGGCCGCAAGCAGGGCCATGTCCTCCAGGGGCAACTGGGTGTAACGCCGCTCCTCGATCCCTGTCTTCTGGCTGATTTCCACGGCGCTCATGCGCGACCAGCAGTACGCGTGGTTGCGGATGAGGTCTGCGTTGCTGCAGGTCACCTCACCTTCGTAGACGGCAATGGCCTCAAGCCGGGGAAGAATTGCGAATCGCTTGCTGACTTCCACCGGAGGATACGGCTTGATGGGCTCGCTCAGGGCCAGAGTGTCGGGCCGTTTTGTCCGATACGGGCGAATCCGCGGTCCCCAATTTTCATCCTTCTTTACCCGCTGGATAAAACGCAGCACCTCCTGGCTCCGGGGATGGAATGCCACCACGTAATCGTCGTCCTTCAGCTTGCCGACTTCGATTTGAGTACTGGTCGATGGGTCCCAAGGATACTGGTTGTGAAGGATCATGCACTGCCGCATCAATGCTTCCATCTCGGGCACGGGATGCAGGCAGTCGATTACATCGTCGAACGTATAGCGCAGATAATCGGGGTCATACGCTAGCAGGCGGGAGGTGCGGTTCGCCGGGTCGGCCAGCGCCTCCGACACCGTCGGACGGATAGGGCGGAGCTCGCCACCGGAGCTATGTTTGTTGCGAAAAACATTCAGCAGAATGCTGAAACTCCGGTCTTCCAGCTCTTCGTCCCACGATGGGGGCAAAGCCCGGTAACCAGCCTCGATCGCCGTTGCGATGGCGGATGCATCCCTCGGCTTGTACACCGGCAGGAAGACATCGTCCCGCTGCCGCGGGAGATCTCCCCAGCGGGTGGGGCGTTTCTCGAACATGGTAAACGTGTAGCGATTCACCCAGAAAAAATTCAACGCCAGATCACGGCAAAGCTCATACCGGCTCTTGTATTCACCCGCCCGCAAGCGCGCCGCAATCTCCACGTCCGTCGGAGCTTTCTCCCCGAAGTCCCGCCGGATAACTGCTGCAAGTTGCTTAAGGGTCTTAAATACAGAAAAATCCAACTCTGGGAAAAAATTCCCCGGGAAGACAATGCGACCGTGAGAGTTGATAACGAAAGGTTTCAGCAACATTGGCTATCCTTTCCTTTTTTTTTGGCTTCAACCAAGCCGCCCGTGCAGCCGCCCAAAGTGCGATCCGCACCCAACTCGACTCCCACGGCGGCGTGGACAGAATTACCTTCAGCGTTTACCACTTTGCTGCAACCGAGCTGCGCGCAGCCACCGAGGATCGCTCCGGCTGCACGAAGTCAGTCGAATTCGACCAGCACCTGGTTTAGTTTCACCGACTCTCGCGGCGCTACGTTGACCGATTTCACCGTTCCCGCCATCGGCGAGGTCACGACGGTTTCCATCTTCATCGCTTCCAATACAACCATCAGATCGTTCAGCTGCAACTGCTTTCCCGGGACCACCGCCACCTGCACGACGATTCCAGCCAGAGGACTGCGGCACAGTTTGGCTTCGTGATTGTCGGGATCCAGGGAAGAGCCCGGTTTGGGCGGCATCGGCAATACGGTCGATTGAATGGTGGCCGACGCCGGCGTGGGGCGGTTGTCCTGCATCTGCGGGGGATAGTCCTCCCCGGCGACCTCAACCTCGACTTCATACGCTTGCCCATCGATCGAGATCTGGAGCTTCATTGCCCCCTCCGCTCCAGAACTTCCCTGGCTCCCGCGATTTCAGCGTTCGCCGCCATAGTCAATGTCCTCGCGGGGTGAGGTTATGCGAAGTTTGGACCATCACACGCCCTTGCCGCGCCCAGCGATCGACTGCATATCGCGTCTGCTGCATTCTTGCAGAGCGAATCTTGACTCTCTCGCCGAGAAACTCCGTGACCACTGCGGCGATCACGGACAGCGTTTCGGGCGTCACCTCATGAGAGGACTTTGCTTTGGAATCCATGTTTGCTCCCAAGGGCTCACAGGGGAATCAGCCCGTGCTTCTTGGCCGGACGAAGTTCCCGCTTCGTGTGCAGGGCCTCCAGGGCCCGGCACAGGTATCGCCTGGTCTCGCAGGGCTCGATCACGTCATCCACCAGGCGGCGGCCAGCAGACACATACGGATTGGCGAACGTTTTGCGATAGAGTTCGATCAGCTCATCCCGCCGTTGCCCCTTGTCTTCGGCGGCGTCGATTTCATGGCGAAACACTATTTCCGCAGCGCCTTCGGCCCCCATGACTGCGATTTCCGCCGTCGGCCAGGCCACCACGCGATCCGCCCCCAGGTTTTTACAGCACATGCCGATGTAAGCTCCGCCGTAGGCTTTGCGTATCACCACCGTTATCTTTGGGACGGTTGCCGCCGAGTAGGCGAACAGGATTTTTGCTCCATGTCGAATAATGCCGCCGTACTCTTGCTCGACTCCGGGCAGAAATCCGGGCACATCGACAAAAGTCAGCAACGGGATATTAAAGGCATTGCAGAATCGAATGAAGCGGGCCATTTTATCGGATGCGTCGATGTCGAGCGCTCCTGCGAGTACGCACGGTTGATTGGCGATGATCCCCGCCGTGCGCCCTTGCAGGCGCCCGAAACCGATCACCGCATTCGGGGCGAACCCGGGCTGGATTTCGAAGAAGTCCTGATGGTCGAGCAAGCGCTTGAGCACGGTACGCATGTCGTAGGCTACTTTAGATTCCGTCGGTAACAAGTCATTGAGCGCAGGATCGTCTTCCAACTCCAGGCTGTATGCCAGGCGTGGCGGGTCCTCCAGGTTGTTCGATGGCAGGAAGGCCAGCAGACGGCGGGCAAGAGCCAGCGCTCCCTCGTCGTCCTCGGCAATGAGGTGAACGACGCCGGAGCGATTCATCTGGGCTGCTGGCCCACCCAACTGGTCTGCCGTTACGGTCTCTCCTGTCACCTGCTTGATGACCTGGGGACCGGTGATGAACATCTGCGCTCGCCGGGTTTGAATGATGAAGTCGGTCAGCGCAGGACTGTAGGCTGCGCCCCCGGCGCAGGGTCCGCAGATGATGGAAATCTGCGGTACAGATCCGGAGAGCATTACGTTGTGGTAAAACACACTGGCATAGCCCGCCAGGCTGTCGATGCCTTCCTGCACACGCGCTCCGCCGGAATCGTTCACGAAGATGAATGGGCTTCCCGTCTTCATGGAAAGCTTCATCATCTCGGTGATTTTGGCGCAATGCACTTCCCCGGCTGCGCCGCCGGCTACCGTGAAATCCTGGCAGGCCAAGTGGACCAGGCGGCCATCAATGGTCGCGCATCCGGTGACCACCCCATCGGCGGGGAGATCTTTGTCTGCCATGCCAAAATAAGTGGCACGGTGCTTGGCGAAGTGACCGATCTCCTGGAAGCTTTCGCAATCGACCAGTTTGTCGATGCGCTCCCGCGCGGAGAGCTTGCCGGCCGCGTGCTGCTTCTGGATGCGTTGTGGGCCGCCACCCTCCTTGATCTTCGCGCGCTTCTCGCGAAGTTCGGTAGTTCGCTCTTTCATGGTTGCATCAGCCGGTTTGAGTGTTGGTGTCGCCATCTCGGACCTCCCTGGCACGGGTTAGAAATCTGAAGACCCTGGTTCTTACCCTGTTTTCACTGCGCCTGTGTCACCGTGACTTTGTGTTCCTCACCGTTAACTTTGACGATGTAACTCCGGGACGGTCCCGGCCTGGCATTGCTGCTCGCACTTCCCAAGGGCGCGGGTTCGGGTCCAGCTTTCGGTTCACTCGATTCCCTGCCAATGTCTTTCGGCCCTGCCGCCCGAGTCTGGAAAAACTGCGTTGCCACCTTGGGAAACATGGCATAAGTCAAAACATCCTCATCGCTACCGTTGCAGCCGAGCGTCATGGCCTCGGTTCGCCGCCGCTCCCATGATGGCTCAAGCAAGTCGGCCGGACGCCGGGTAGTGGCGGGTTTGTTCGCGCGCATGGCTGCCTTGGCAACCACCTCCGGGTCTTTTTCTCCCAAGGTTGTGCCGTAATAACCGAGCATCAAGTCGGCGAACTCACTGGTGATCACTCTATACTTGCCTTGCAGGACATTAAACATTGCCTGGGTGCCGAGGATTTCACTTGCCGGGCGGGCTAGCGCAGGATCTCCAGCGTCCCGGCGGACGTTCTGGATTTCCGCCAGCACTTCGTCCAGCAATTGGGGCGAGCCCTGGCCCTTCAGCAGATATTCCATGTTCAAGATAAGCGCTGCCGGTATCTGGTGCTGGAAAATCTCCGTCTCAACACCGATTGGCTGCTTGATGAATTCGTAGTAATGCGGACGGACGTTGGCGATATGCTGTTTGATGCTGTGCAGCCTATCAATGTTCAGACGTGATTCGTAACCGGTCCCTTCCAGCATAGCAACCACGCTCTCGGTGGGATTGTGCCCGCGGCCTAGCGCCAAAGAACTGATCGCTGTATCCACAATGTCGCATCCCGCCTCAATCGCCTTCATCAGCGAAACCATGGTGACGCCCGTCGTCGAATGAGTGTGGAGGCTGACCAGCGTGTCGCTTCCGCACTTCTGCTTGATCCCCTTGACCAGATCGTAGGCCGCCTGTGGCTTAAGCAGACCGTCAACGTCCTGCACGCAGATGGAATCGCAACCCATTTCCTTGATCTGCTGCGCTAGGTCCACGAACACCGGGATCGTGTGGACCGGACTCGGCTCATAGCAGATTGCCCCCTGTGCGTGCTTGCCGGCCTTCTTCACGGCCTCAACGCTGGCCTTCAGGTTCCGAACATCATTCAGTGCGTCGAAGATGCGGAAGACATCGATGCCATTCAGCGCCGCCTTCTCGACAAACCGGCTGACGATAGAGTCATCAAAGTTCCGATGGTCAACCAGATTCTGTCCGCGCAGCAGCATTTGCAGTCTGGTCTTGGGGAGCAGCCTGCGGTAAGTCCGCAACCTCTCCCAGGGGTCTTCGTTGAGAAAGCGTAAGCAGGAATTGAATGACGTCCCGCCCCAACACTCCACCGACCAATAGCCCGCATTGTCCAGGTCTGCACACACAGGGACCACGTCCTCGAGGGCCATGCTGGTTTCCAGAAGGCTCTCTTGCGCTTCTCTCAGCAGCAACTCGGTGATTTCCACGGTGCGTGCGATGGGAGGTTCCTCCACAATGATTCTGTTGTCTCAGGCTTTGGTGCTGGGTTTCGACGGTCAATGGCTCGACTACTCGCCTACGAACATTCTCACTCGGAACGAAATCGAATCCAAGAAACCCTTAGTTGTTTGCAGTCAATGTTTATACCGCGACGGCGGAAGTAACACTGTTCCATTTCGCTCACTCCTGGCGAATAGCATCTTGGAAGGCGACAAGCCCCTGGTGATTCGGCTCAGGGCCACCCATCGTTATTGCATCGAGGCCCGCAACTGCGGTCGTGGCCGCTGCAAACTCGAGGCCCGCGACCACACCAATCGCCATGAAGATATCAGGGTAGGTAGCTCCCAAAACAACCGCCATCGCTGCCCCCGCCGAAAGACCTGCCACATAAACACGATTAGGATCGATGTTATGTGACGAAACCGCTTGCTCGATCACAGCGGCCAGGATGGAGGGCTCTCCGGACTCGCGCGCTTGGTGTTTTGGATCGAACCAATTCCAGCATCGCAAGGGATTGGCCTTGGTCGTCTGTTCCGGATAGGCGACCAAGAAATTGTTCCCGTCCGCGATTGCATTCATACCACAGGAACGCCGTTAAAGCAGGCTTAGAACGGCGCTCCGAGGTAATTGCTGCTCCGTGATAATGAAGAATCAACCGAACTAATCTCGCCTCATGCCGTGCGTTTTGAGGCGGTCGGTGCCTTAGCTTCCCGCGTGACAAGATCCAGCGCTTTCTTTTGCACTTCAACAGCACGCTCGATCGATTGCTGGATGGTCTTTGTTAAGTCCGCCGCAACCTTCTGCGCCGAGTTGCCGCTATCCTTCGCGCTCTCGACCAGTGAAGCGGTCTGTTTCACTATATGGTCGATTACGCTCTTCTGTGCTTCGATGTACCCCTCAAAAGCTTGTCCGGCCAGGTCATACACGGCCGGCGCTGATGGCATGGACTGAGGGCCCTTCTTGTAAGCCGCGATCGCCTCCGCATTTTGCCGCGCGGCATCGTCGAGCGACTTCTTCTGCAATTCGGCCGCTCGTTCCACTCCCTTGATAAAGAGGCTCGCGAACTCGGTAGGATGATTGGTCTTGGTCTCTGTCATTTTGATCCTTTCAGCTGCCGCCGTTCCCGGCGCAGCGCACTTTGGGTGATTCCTCAACATCGCATTGCGGGACACCCAAGTCTGGTCACAATTGAACACCCTCCAATGTTTCCGCGTTACTTCCCCATTGCATGCCTCCAACATCGGATCGATAGATTTCCCCTGCCTAAAAAAACTCACCCTTCGCCCTCTCCTGCATCTCTCCACAGAAAATACCGCTTGACTGGCAAGAGAGAATCTCTCGCAAAGAACGCGAGAAGGGCAGGGCACCCGCTTTTGTGTGTGGTGAAAGCATGGGCCAGCTGGCGCGCTTATCTGGGCATTTCTCATCGATCCTGAACGATCTGTGGTTTGAGGCATCAGCTCGAGAATTCCAAAGGCGAGAAGCCGTGCGCTGGCGCTTTTCCCACATTGGGACCGAGTTTACTGTTTAGTACCGGGTACCCCCCTCCCCCCTTTGTCTGCAAAATCTAGAAAACAAACGATCAATTTTGCGACTATGTCCTAGATCTTTGAGTTTACGGGAGTTACACGCAAAATCTAGAGAACATGGGAGTTACGGCGGGTGCGCGGCGGGCTCGCGGTCCGTTTTGGAACTGCGCTTGGATCTGGACGGTTG